>Ga0154020_10000048_pt1 | contig 124079 bp, 87 predicted proteins | sample Klosneuvirus_201_FD_109709 | JGI IMG/M metagenome (GOLD analysis project Ga0154020, IMG submission 109709) | Active sludge microbial communities from wastewater, Klosterneuburg, Austria - Klosneuvirus_20160825_MG | ecosystem: Engineered > WWTP > Aerobic digester > Activated sludge | place... | reverse complement strand
GGGTAGGGGGCGCTGCGGAGAAACTGGCCGTCGCCATGGCCGGCTTGCACTTCAAAGGTGTCTGCGAAGGCATTGTTCTCTGCGAGGACCAGATCCGGCGTGCCATCGCCATTCACGTCCGCGATGCCAATGCTATCTGCCGAGGTGACCGTTGGTCCGACGAAGGCTCGTGTGAATCCGCCCGCTCCGTCGCCGATGAAGCCTGCGATCAGCTGCTTGGTCTTGACGAGCATCGCTAGATCGAGCCGGCCATCGTGATTGAAGTCTGCCACCACGGGGCCCGCCACAATGTTGGAATCGACCACGGTGTTTCCTTCAGAAAACGAACCATCGCCGCGATTCAAGTAGATGGGAAAGCGCGACTCCCTGCCGTTGAGGGGGACCAGATCAAGGAGTCCGTCTCCGTTCAGATCTCCGGCGGTCATGGTCGCGCCGACATCAAACGCTTGTAGCGAGTGCGCAAGCAGGACCGGCGCCGCAAACATCCCGGTGCCCAGGCTGCGGAAGACCGCGAGATTCGTACCATCGATCAGCGCAATGTCGGCTTTGCGATCGTTGCTTGCGTCTACCAGCACCATGGCACCCACGGTGGCGTTGGTATTCACAGAGCCCGCCAGCGTAAATGAGCCGTCCCCGTTCCCAAGGGCGACTTGCACGATCGCCTGGGGCCCCGTCTGACTGGCTGCTATATCGAGCTTGCCATCTCCGTTGATATCTCCCACGGCAAGTCCAAACGCACGCGTGGCGATGGGCGTATTGGCGGCTTGGACCAGGGTTCCGTCGGTCTGGGTGAGGAAGATCTGCACGGGAGCGAAGTTGTCGCCGGTGACCGCCAGATCGAGGAGTCCGTCTTGATTGAAATCCCCCGCGCGAATCAGCTTGGGACTGCTGTTGCACGGATAGGAGACCGGCTGCGCAAACGTCGGCCAAGGAAAGTAGTGAAACAGTCCATCTCGGTTGAGGCGCTGGCTGCTCGGCGAGACCAACTCGACCGGCACTGGCTTCTTGCTGCCACTGCTCGCCGGAAAAATCGCTGAGACCTCGGATGACGAGATGAAAGTAACGCTGGCGGCGGGCTTCCCATCAACGGTGATGGTCAAGTTGGGAACGAAGTTTTTGCCCTTGAGGGTGACCTTGACTTCTTCGCCGTAGGGAGCCGCAGAAGGAATCAACGCGTCGATCTGGAGAGCGGCTTCACACTCGCGCGTCTCACTGTTACAGATCTCATCCGGTGTCCGGCACAGCGTCGGGGTGGCCACGCAGTTGTCGGGATTCCCTTGCGAGTATCCGCCAAACAGAGCTTGGCAGCTGCCAGTCAAAGCGAGCGAGCCAAGCAGCACGAGCGAGCGCGAAAGCGAGTGTTTGTTCATCGAGAGGTGATTCCTTGCGTGAGAAGAGGAGTGGGCGGAATCGCTTTTCCGGGCCAGGCCAGCAGCAACACTGCGCTCACCGCGAGCACTGCGCCGCTGGCGACCAGTCCCGTCCCAATCGCAGACGTCGAGTACAGCTGATCACAGTGCCGCGCGGCTCCCATGGCCGGGGTGATGCACTGTCCATCGATCGACAGCGCGCCGCTGCCAAAGCCAATCAGGAGTCCGCCTGCACCGATTCCGATTCCGCCGGCGATTAGGCGCCAGCGCGGCCTCGGTTCACGCCGCACCGGGACATCACGACCAATGACAATGACGCGGCGCTGACGGATCTCTTCCTTCTCTTCTGGCTCCAGCTTGAGTGCGACGCGGGTCTCGGTGTTGTCGGCAATCACGACCCGTTTTTCGAGCGGCTGATGGTCTTTGAGAACGGCCTTGAGATCGATGGTCGAGGCCCACATTGTCATGGTCAGCGGCGTCTTGCCGAGCAGCACGCTGCCCGCATACACCGCAGCTTGCGGCGGCTCACTCTCGATGCGCAGGATTCCTTTGGTGCGCGACAGGGCTTTGGCGGCCAGGTCGGAAAAGACCGTGCGGAGCTTTACACTGAGCTGCCCGCTGCTACAGCCACTACAGGAATCGATCACAGAGCTGGCTTCTGATCCGACGCTGCGATCGATGATCTGGCCCCGGATTTGGTACTCGCTGGGCGTGTCTGTTCCGTTTCCCTTGTGAGTTGAGACAGAGACCACCACCGCGTAGTCCGACTCATGTCTTTGGGCTTGCTCGATCAGACAGGAGGGCTGGGCTTTGCAGTCCTTGGTAATCTCGGCCTCGCGGGTTGGCAAAAGGAGGGTCAGCCGCTGCTTTGAGAACGCGCGCACCGTTGTAATGGCCAGCTCCTGGGCCAGCTCCGGCGCAACTCCTTCGTACTCCTCCAGCAGCAGCGCGTGCGGTGGAATCGTCACCGACACCGCTTGCACCTCAAAGTTGAAGCGGACCTCGAGCGCGCGACCGGCCCGAACCGTGATCTTGGTGCTCAGCGTGGCGCGATCCTGGGTGGCTGTGATGAAGTGAATGCCTGCGGACAGGGACAGCGGAGCGGACAGGGGGAGCGTCTGGGCGGGGCTGCCATCGACGGAGATTTGCACTCCGCGACCGCCGAAGACCTCGACCTCACCGCTTTGCTCTGCGAAAGGAGAGACCACATGGGAGTCCGCTCGCGCAGACTCTTTTGCACCCAACAGGAGCAGTAGGACAGACAGCGAAAAGCGTCCGCCGGCACGTCGCTGGGAATGAACGGAAGGACTCATGGACAGGTTCCTGCGCGCACCGTTTGGTTGGCTTGCACCACCACTGTTTGAGGCTGTCCATCGATGGTTAGCTGATGACTGCCCGGCGGCATCCACAGCGAGATCAGCTCGCACGACTTGCCCTGTTTCTTGGGAACCATCACCACCCCGAGCTTGGGAACCAGGCGCAGCACCCCAGCTTGGGTGGCGGCTTTCTCCTCGGCTTTGCCGACTACCTTCGCACTCAGCTTCATCGCCCGCTCATACTCCGTCATCGCTTCCGCGGTATGTCCTTGTGCTTCGTGCGCTCGCCCGAGCAGCACCGACAGCTCAAAGGACAGCTCGGCACAGCCGGGAGTCTTCGCCGAGCGAGCACAGGCCCGACGCGCTTTGCCGAGCAGAAGCTCTGCTGCCGCAAAGTCCTTGGTATCGAGTGCGTGACGACCGCGACGCGCCAGCTCTGCAATCGGAGTCCCTTTGTCCGCGTCACTTGGGGGAGCTGAGTTGGTGGCCGGGTTTTCCATTGCCTGCGGGCCATTGGTGCTGGGAGGAGGCGTCACGGGAACGGCGCGTGGCTTGCTGCTTTCCACTGCCAGCGGCGCACTGCTCCGCGGAATGTTCAGAAGTCGCAACAGCAGGGCCGAGGCGCGGTTCCGAATCACGGCATTGCTGTCATCCGAGAGCAGCCGCAAGATCGGTTGACCCGCTGGCGCACCGTTGACCATGGGCAGCTCGGCAGCCACCTCGACCGCTTGGCTGCGCACCGCCACCGCCGGATCGTGCGCCGCCCGCTGGAGCAGCGGCAGACTGATGGTGAGCGGTGAGAGCAAAAGTCCCTCGACCACGGCAACGCGCTGCTCGACCGGAACTGTCGTCGATAGCTGCGCCATCAAGTTCGGCGGCTCGACCGTTTCCCCCAGCCGCAACAGCAGTCCGTAGGCGGTTCCGGTGCTGCTGCCGCTGCGACTGAGCGCTTCCCGTAGCACCGGAATGGCCCTCCGGTCGCCCGCTTCGCCCAGTCGACGCGCTGCCGCAAAGCGCAGCGGCCAGTTCTCATCACTCAGCGCCACGATCCACAGCTCGCGGTCTCCGTCTTCGCGATCAATGATCTGCCGCTTCTGTTCCGCGTCCGCCTTCTGGTACAGCGCCGCCAGCTGACTGCGCTGCGAGTCGTCCCCGAGCCGCTGGAGACCAATTCGCGCCAGCGCTTGCTCCCCGAGATCACTGCTCCTCAGCACCTCGGTCAGCCAGGCCCGGACCTGCGCAGCCAGCTCGATCTGCTTCTGTTTCATGAGCAGCAGCGTCAGCTTGACGAGCGAGCGCAGCGCTTCATTTCGGACCTCGCTCGACGGATCAGCCAGACCGTGGTGCAGCGCCGCCAGCGACTCGGCATCGGTCCTTTGTCCGAGCGCCTTCACTGCACTGCGACGAACGCTTGGCACCGAGTCCTGCGCCAGCCGCAGCAGCAGCTTTTCGGCCTGGGTCGAGCGGTCCTCACTCAGCACGCCCGCAGCATCGGCGCGCAGCGCAAAGTCATCATCATCACTCGCCAGCCGCGCCCAGGTCAGGCTCTGATCCGACAGCGCGGTCGGTTCGCGGGCGGCAATGTCGACAATCGCAATCGCCGCTTGATGGCGCAGCGGCACCGAGGGATCGCCCGTCAAAATCGGCAGCAGCAGCCGCACATCGACCGCGACACCCGACAGCGCCAATCCTTCCATCGCAATCTGTCGAGCGGCCATCGTCGCGCCGCGATCTTGGGCCACCTGACGGAACATCGAAAGCCCAACCGGACTCTCGGGCGTCGTGACCAGACGCGCCGCAAACAGCTGCTCGGCACTCGCTTGCTCGGCGAGCTGGAGCAGAAAGCGCCGTCCTTCTTCATCGTGAACCGCCGCCAGCCGCGCCGCCGCCAGCAGCTTGTGTTCGTGACGACCGGGCCGATGGAGGCGCTGCCGCAGTAGACTCTTGGCCTGCTCATCGCCGCCGCGCGCCAGCCGCCCAAGCAGCCGCACCGCCTGCTCTTCCGACAGCGATGGACTCGTGGCCACTTGGAGCAGCCGCTCAATCGCCTTGGGATGTCCTTGCTCGCTCAGCCAGTAGGCGGCCTTGGTCTGCACCGCCGGGTCCGGACTGTCGAGCGCCGCCAGGAGCTGCTGCTGTCCCCGTGGATCGCCGAGCTGCTGAAGCGCTGCTGCGATGGCCACTTGCAGGTTCGGCGCCAGCTTCTCCTCGGCCCGCTTGGCGAGGACTGGAATCGCTTGCCGGTCGCCCAGCTCCCCGAGCGCCGCCGCCGCCTGCGCCGCAATCTCACTGTTGGGGTCCGCGAGCAGCGGCAGAAGCTTCGGTCCCAGGCTCAGATCGTGCGTCCAGCCCAGCTCACTCAGCACCGAGGCGCGCAGCTCTGGACTGGGATCGCGCAGCTCCGCAACCAGGAAATCCATCGCCTGCGCTCGTGCGCTCGCCAGCTCTTGCGGCAACAGCCGTGCCGCTTCTCGACTGCGCGTGGACAGGTAGCGGTTGGCAACAAAGAAGCCGCTGGCGCCCAGCACCAGCACCGCCGTCGCCGCCACCACCGAGTGCAGGAAGACCTTCTTCTTGGCCTCGCGTGACAGCCCGCGAAAGCCGCTCTGCAAAAGCCTCGCCGCATCTTTGCCGAGCACCACCCGCTCGCCGCGCTGGACCAGCAGCAGATCGATCTCTTTGCCCAGCTCCGCCGTCACCTCTTTCATCGACGGGAAGCGCTGCTCTTTGTGCTTGGCGAGGAGCCGCATCACAATCGCCTCGAGCGCTCTTGTGATCTTCAGCCGAGGGTTGCGCATGAGCAGCGGCGGCGGCGTCGCCGTCACGTGCTTGAACAGCAGGCTGGTCGGAGTCGCCCCCTCGAACGGCACCTGCCCGGTCAGCATCTCGTACAGGATGCAGCCGAGTGCGTACTGGTCGGCCCGCGCATCGACCTCGGACGCACTGGCCTGCTCCGGCGACATATAGAGCGGCGTGCCCAGCACCGAACCGACCTCGGTTAGCCTGCCGCTGTGATCGCTCGGCTCGGCGGCCCGCTTCGCCACCAGCACCTCGATCTGTTCCTGCTTCAGGCTGTGGCTGGCGCGCAGCGCGATGCCAAAGTCGACGATCTTGACGAAGTCCTTCTGCCCAGTCTGCTCGACGAGAAAGATGTTCTCGGGCTTCAAGTCTCGATGCACGACGCCGTGGTCGTGGACGGCCTGGAGTCCCGTCGCAATCTGCTGGGCAATCTTGCAGGTGCGCAGCGGGTCCATCGCGCCCTCGGAAATCGTCTGAGCCAGCGTCGGCCCGATCAGCAGCTCCATCACCAGATAGGTGCGACCGTCAGCGAGCAGGCCAAAGTCGGCGATGTAGACCGTGTTGGGGTGCTTGACCAGCGACGCCATCTTCGCTTCTTCGAGAAAGCGACGCTGCGCCACCGGGTCTTGTGGCTGGAGCAGAATCTTCACCGCCACCAGCGTGTCGAGGTGAACGTGCTTGGCCTTGTAGACGACGCCCATGCCGCCCTGACTCAGCCTGGTCAGGATCTGGTAGCGCTCGCCGAGCACTGCTCCGACCAGCTGATCCGCTTCGCCACCCTCTCCGCTCGGCTGGGTCGGCTCGCCCACCTTGCGCGCCGGCGGCTCGGTGCTGATTTCCACGGGCGGCGAACTACAAGAGTGCGACTCCCCAAGCGGAACCTGCATCCCGCACCGGTTGCAGCGCTTGGTAAGTGACGTGCCGAGCTGAGGCGTGACCACGAAACCGTCCCCCGAACGGCACATTATACATGAGCGATAGCGCTCATGATTCGTCTCACGCGGCCTCACCATTGCGAATTGGCTAAATGGTCGAGCCAGCGCGGGATTCGCAGGGCCACGCTCATGGCGACGTGGCAGGAAAGTTCCTCCATCGTCCGTTGCTATCTCGCACGGTGGTATGGTCGCGGCCACAAGCCGGAGGTATTCCATGGAAAAGTGGAAAATGGGTCGTGCGGTGAGCTGCCAAAAGGCACTGGGCGCGCTCGGGATTTGGCTCAGCTACAACGACTACCGCCAGAACGTGCAGGGCGGCGGCGGTGGCACCGGCTCGCTCCCCGACCCGACCGGCAGGACGCTCCCCGGCATCGACACCACCGACTGTAGCAAGCTGTGGCGACTGCGCGGCGAGGTCTGCAACCGTGGCGCCAGCCCAGCCGCAGCCCCCCTCTACGCCAGCTTCTACGAGGGCCACCCCGAGCGCGGCGGCAAGCTCATCTGCACCGCCCAGACCACCCTGCCCACCGCCCCCGGCGCCTGCCAGCCCGTCACCTGCGACCTCACCAATCCGCCCGTGCGCAGCATCGACCTCTACCTGCGAGTTGGCGATGACGGCAAAGGCAGTCGCCTCAGCGGCCAGTGCAAAGACAAAAACGACCTAGCCCACCAGCCCGCCGCGATGTGCAGCGGCATTCCGGGCTAGTTCAGCCGTCCCGCCGCGCGCAGTCTGGCGGTGACGGCGGCGCTTGGTGAATCTCGTAGAGCGCTTTGAACCACGCGAGGAAGGGCTCGGCGTACGGTCGCGTCGGGTCGAGCATCGCTTGCTTCACCGCATCGTGGAGCTGCCGCCCGGGGGGGTCGCACCAGGCGAGCCAGGTGTGGATGAGCGCCTTATCCCGTTGCAGCGGTGTGAAAGCGGCACCGTGGGCGCTCGCCAGATCCACCGCGCTCTCGGCATGCTTCCGGAGCGCGGCCTGTTCATCGACCCGCAACGCGAGAAGAAAGGTCTCCATCATGCCTCGCGTCGCATTGTCGGGCATCATCCAGCTGCCACTCAGCGAGTCGACGAATCTCTTCTTCGGAGAAGTGGACTCCCACGGGATTGCCGCGCTCTACGCGGATCAAAGAGACCTCCCCGCAGGCGCGATCGGGGGGCGGAGCAATGGCCGAGAGGGCGTGCACGCAGTCATAGCTGTGCGTGGTGGCAAAGACCGTTACATCGAGGCGCTTGGCGGTTTCGAAGATCAGCTTCCACATCTTGCGCATCACGGTGTGGTGCAGGCCGGTGTCAATCTCATCCACGAGGACATAACCGCCGCGGGCCGTCACGAGCGACAGCGCGATGGCAAGCAGGCGATGCACTCCATCCCCAAGGCTGCCCAGGGGAACCGGCTCGGACGTTCCCTCCATCGCCACGATGAAGCCACGGTCAGTGCCCAATGAGCCAACCTGGACCGTGCGGAGCCGGGTGATGCCGGGCTCGATCTCTTGGAGCGCCGCTACGACGCGGTCTTCCTCCGCCGTAGCGGCGATCTTGTCGAATCGACCGGCTAGCTCATCGTCAGCGACGCCGGCGGTTGGCAGCAGGACCATCGGTCTGTTCTGCTCGATGGGAGTCGCCGCATTGAATGCTGTGAGTCCGTGGTTCAGAAGGAGCGGCACGTTGACCGGCGGCACCCCTGGCACAGCAATCGTGAGGAATCGAGGAATCCGCTCCGAGCGATCGAGATCGATCACAGGAGCCTCGCCTCGCCCCGGCCCGCGCCGAGAGCGGCGGCCTATCTTCACGGCCTCTCGCCAGGCCGAAAGAGCCTCATCGGGAACGCGAGGCGTGGACAGTCGGAACTCGACTGGTTCACCGCTGGATCTGACTGCACCGAGTCTCAGCGAGCCACTGTCATCAAGTTTGCGACCGAAGAACAGATGGCGGACATCGACAGCCAGGGACTGATTCTCGGGGTCGAAGGAGGTGGTTTCGCCACGTCGCGACAGGGTTGCAAACAGCATCGTGGGATCGCCGTCAGTCGCAAGAAAGGCAATCGCCTCTAGTACCGAGGTCTTTCCCGAGTTGTTGGCCCCCACGAGCAGGTTCACCCGTCCCAGTCCGGTCAGGTGCAGGTTCTGGAAGGCGCGGAAGTTCTCGAGGGTCAGTTCACGGAACATCGGTCTCTCGATGGCGTCATCACGCCGCAGAGTCGTGGAATCGAAACGGGAGCGCGATCTTATCGACGCCATACATGGGCTGCAAGACTCTCGTGCGAGGACACCAAGCCCAGAGACCTCCCGACCAGGCTGGCCGAAATGGTGCGCAACCACAGAAAAACCGCGCCCAGGGCAAGCGGAATGCAGTTTTCCCGCGGAAAAGTCGCGCGCGGGCTAAGCGGAATGCGGTTTTCCCGCGAGAAAGGCGCGCGCAGGGCAAGCGGAATGCGATTTTCCCGCGGAAAAGGCGCGCGCAGGGCAAGCGGAATGCGGTTTTCCCGCGGAAACATGGCGCGGGGGCTAAACGGAAGGAAGTTTTTCGCGGAAAAGTGGCGAGCGGGCTAAACGGAAGGAAGTTTTTTGGCCGAAACGTCGCTTGGGGGCTAAGCAGCAGGAAGTTTTTCGGCAAAAACGTGGCCTGGGGCTAAGCGGAATGCGGTTTTCCCGCGGCAAGGGGCGGCGGCGTGCGAGTCCGTGCGTTTGCGTTGTCAAGCGGCCTAGCTGCGGCCATGTTTCCTGTTGCTGCTCCGAGGACGAGCAGACTATCGTCTGGCTATGTTTTCGCAGGTGAAGATCAAGAACTTTCGTGGACTATCGGAAGTTGCGGTCGACTTGAGCCAAACCACGGTCCTGATCGGTCCCAATAGCTGCGGCAAGACCACGGTGCTGCAAGCAGTCCAGCTGGTCTGCACGGCAGCAGAGTTTGCCCGCCAGGAAGGGGATCTGAAGATCGAAGAAAACGGCTGGCTGAGCCTGTATCCCAATCAGCCGATTCGCGATGACCAGCCGTTCTTGCCGACCGCTCGCTGGACCGAGTTGTTCTTGGATGGGAAACATGATCGCCCAATCGTTCTATCGCTGCACTTTTCGAGTGAGCACGACATTGATCAGATCTCTGTCAAGCTAGAGCGGGGACGGGCCTCTGCCCTGCGGATGACCTTGAAGCTGCATGCTCGGGACGGTGGCGCACTGCGAGCGCTGGTCGATGCGGCGCAGGGCGCACGGGGTCGCACAGGTGGCGAGAAGCAGTCTCAGATCACGACCATGCTGGCCCGGCTGCTGCCCACGGCAGTCTTCATTCCGGCCTTCTATGGCGTGGTCGCCCAGGAGGAATATCTGGCGTCAGGAGCCGTGCGGGCGCTGCTTCAGAGCGGTCAGCAAGGTCAGGTCGTGCGCAACCTGCTGCGGCGGCTCCCTGATCGAGAGGGCGTCAATACGTTTTTGCTCCGGGCTGGGATTTTGGCTCGGCTGGAGAGCCATCAGAGCGATATCGAGACCGCTCGCTATCTTGAAGTCCTGTTCAGTGACCGCAACGGACGCCTGGAGCTTTCTTCTGCGGGCACTGGACTCATCAGTCTGCTGGCACTGTATTCGGCGATTCAGCAGTATGGGCAGTTCAAAGCAGAGGGACGGGCGGTCATTTTTCTCATCGACGAGCCGGAGGCGCACCTGCATCCGCAGCTCCAGGGTGAGCTGGCGGCCCGGCTGTCAGAGATGATGGTGAATGCGGGCTCGCAGCTCCTGTGTGCCACCCACTCCGTCGAGATGATCAATCGGTTCGGTCGCGATGAGCGTTCCGTGGTGTTGCGCATTGCTCGTGACCAAGGAGGGGAGGTCCGGCTGCTCGGCAGTGAAGCGGAGCGTATGGCAGACCTGGCAGACTGGTGCGACTTGTCGCCCTTCGCCAAGCTCAACCTGCTCGCTTCACGACGGATTGCTTTTTTCGAGGGCACAACTGACGAGACCATCCTAAGCCGCTGCGCGAGCGTGTATCTGGGCGCTGATCCAAGTGGCAAGCGGCTTGCGGCATTCCGGCGCTATACGTTCGCCCCGCTGTCCGGTATTTCCAACAGGGATGCTCGGGATGTGCTCAAGACCGCGCTCTTGCCACTGTTTCAGCATGACAAGTCGGGGCCACCGCTGCGGGTGGTGAGGCTCTTGGATCGCGACTACCAGCGGAAGGACAAGCCCGAAAAGAAGTCTCCCACGGACCCTCGATATGAGGAGCTGGATGTCGAGTGGTCTCATGATCGCTCGGAGTTTGTTCTGCGCTACGTCCGCGACAAGCTGCTCGCACATGAGAACACCAAGGCCGTGGCCAACCGGATTCGCAGCAGCGTGGCCAAGCTGATCAAGGACACGAAGATTGTCACCGGCCCCTTGCTGCCGCCGTCTCTGATTCCCGAGGAGATCAAGAAGGTACTCGACTACATGGCGCAGGAGACCTAGGCCCGCTACCGCCCAAGCCTCATCATGACCCTGGGGCGGGACTCGGGGGCGTGTTTTTGGCCAGCAGCTTGGCGGCTACCTCGCGGAGGAGGTCTTCGGCGGCCTTGATCTTGGCGGTGAAGGCTTCGCGGTCGAGTCGCTCGCCGGTTAGTGCCTCGGGGATGGTCGCGAAGGTCATGTGGACGCCGCTGTGGTAGTTGCTGGGCTCGAGCGGCGGCGAGAACTTGGGGGCGAGCGTGCGCAGGGCGGCCCCGGCGGCGTCCCAGAGCTTCTTGCGCTTGGACTTGTACTCGTCGGGCACCTTGAGCTTGAGGCAGAGCTTGGCGTTTTCGAGCTGGAGGTAGAGGCGCAGCGGCTCGCTCGGGTGAATCGGCGTCCGCAGCCAGTGGCAGGCAATGAAGCCGCCTCTGGGATTGGCTTCGTAGCTGATGCCGGCCTTTGCCATTTGACCAACCGGGCGTTTTTGGCAGTCGGCAAAGAAGCCGTAAAAGTCCGGGGCCTGCCAATCGGCAATGGGCCTGTCGGCAAAGCCGGTGGTGCGGGCCACCAGGCGGTCGAGTGCATCCCGATAGCCGACGAGCAGGTCGCGGACATCGCGATCATGCGTCGGGTCTCCGGCCACGAGCAGCGACCTCGGGTCGGCGAGCAGGGCGGCAAGCTGACTGGCGTCACAGTGATGAAACGCGGGGCCGGGGGATGGCTCGACCGGCGGCTTGGCGGCACTCCACTTGGTGAGCTGCGTGGGCGTCACCGAGATCTGCGTCAGCCCCAGGACCAGATAGAGCAGCCGCGCCTTTTTGTGCTGCCGGGTGTGCTCTTGCTGGCGGGCAAACTGCGCCTCGGTCAGGTTGGAGTCGATTTTCAGCTCGACGAAGACCTGCTCGACCGCGCCGCTTGGGTCGTGGACCGTGAAGCCAAGGTCGAACAGCTTGCCCTCGGCCTCCCACTTGAAGTCAGTCGCTCGCAGCCCCGACACCCCGAGCATTCGCTCGAGCAGCCGGCTGCGCAGGAGCAGCACCGACAGCACCACCTGATGCAGCCGCTCGCTATTGCCCTTGTGATCAAAGAGCAGATCAATTGCCGCCATCACGTCCCCCTCGCCTCGCCCCCGCGAAGCAAGCTCTGATGTTACCGCAGCTTGCGTCGGCTGCGGGTGGCAAAGCAGGGGGCGAAAGACTGTGCGAAAATGGCTGCGGTGAGCGAGCCCGAGGAGATCCAAGAGAAGGCGCAGAAAGCGCGGCGGCTCGTCGCGGCGGGGCAGGTGACGGCGCAGCTCTTGTGGTACATCGTCGGCGAGCTTTTGCAAGAGGTCGATGCCAAGGCGAGTGACTATCGCGAGTGGCTTTCGCTGGCGAGTCAGTGCTTTGCGCGGCTCGGCAATCCGCGGCGGGCGGCGCTGACCCTGGCGCTCGGGGTCGGGCCGCAGGCGGCGCTGAAGATTCTGCCTGTGGACGACTTCCCACGGGAGCGGGCCTATCTGCTGGCGGCCCAGGCGCGCGGTGAGCCGGCGCAAGCGAAGCGGCTGCTTCACGAGGCGGCGCAGCACTGTCAGTCGGCGGGGCTGCTGGTCTCGGCGGCGCTGTTCTGGCTGGCGGCGGGCGAGCGGCATCGGGCGCAGGAGCTGTGGACGCGGCTGCTCGGGCAACAGGTGCCGCTGTACGAGCGCTCGCTGCTCCATGCCCAGCTGGCGCTGCTCGGGCTGTCATCCGAGGACGGGGCGGCCAAGGGAGAGGGGCAGCGGCATGCGGCGCTGGCCGGGCAGCTGCTCGAAGAGGTCGCGGACGAGCACGAGACGGCGGGGCGGCGGGCGCAGGCGCTCGACTGTTACCGGGTGCTGGCGCAGCTCGGCGAGCGGAGCGGTTCCTTTGAGAACATCGCCGAGGGCTACCTGGGCATGCTGCGCATCTGCAAGGGCGAGCGGATGGTCGGCGAGGCGGTCGCGCTGTATGACGAGCTGCTGCGGCTGGCTGGTCGCCATGGTGAGCATGAGCTGTGCGCCGAGCAGAGTCGCGAGGCCGCCCAGTTCTTGCTGCGCTGCGGGCTGCCGGGGCCGTCCCGTCACTACCAGAAGCAAGCGGCGCTGGCGCTGTTGCGGGTGGCCGAGGCGCGGACCCAGGTCGGGGCGGAGCGACTGGCTGAAAATGCCCTGCTCTCGGCGGCTGATACCTTGTCGGCGCTGTCCGAGCCCGAGCTGCTGCGCGAAGTTCTCCAGAAGCTGGCCGCTCACCAGAGCGATCCCCAGCAGAGCGCGCGCTTTGGCCGGCTGGCCGACCAGCTGACGCGCGAAAGTGCAGCGCCTGTGGCCGATCCGGGTCAACAGCCAGCGCTCGCGGAGTCGCGGCCCCTGCCCGAGGTGTGGTCGCTCGATCTGCTGGAGTGGGAAGCGGCGGCGTCGCCTGCGGCGGTGGGGCTGGGCTTGCTGCTCGATCCGAGTCGGCCCGAGCTGACCCGTCGTCACGCGCTGCTGATCTTGCTCTATGCCGATGGCGATGAGACCCGCATGCTGAGCGCGGAGCGGCGGCTGACCCTGGTGCGCAGTCTCGGCAGTCAGCGGGTCTATGAAGCGGTGGCGCCGCTCGCTCGGATGTATCGCGAGTCGAAGGCGCAGAGCCTGGGGCAGGGGGAGTCGGCGCTGCGGGCCGCGATCGTTGATGCCTTGCCGAAGCTGCCCTTTCCGCGCTCGCTCCAGCTGGTGGTCGAGGCGCTGGCCGATCCGTCGGAGCTGGTGCGCAGCCAGGCCCACAGCGCGCTGTCGAGGCTCGGGCACAGTGAGCTGCTCAGTACGCTCGGGCAGCTCTTGTCGGAACCCCACGAGGTGGCGGTGAAGCTGGCGGTGGTCGGGGCGCTCGGGCGGATTGCCGATCCACGGGCGGTGGAGCGGCTGCTGCAAGTGTTTTGTAGCCACCCCGATCCGCTGCGCCGTGAGGCGAGGCGAGGGCTGCTGGCGCTGCGCGACAAGTCCTTGAAGCCACTGTATGCGCGGGCGCTGCTCACAGTGCCACCCGAGCGCGCGCAAGACCTGCACGTCCTTATCGCGGAGCTTTGCCCTTCGGGCCTGTAGCCGCGGACTTGGCTTTGGCGGTGGTGGCAGAAGCAGCGGCTGGTGCGAGCGTGGCTGGGGCCGGCGATGGCGGGGCGAGGGCCGGGGCGAGCGGCGCGACGCGGGCTCCGGGGCCGCCGAGCTGCTGTTGACTGGCATTTTGGACGCAGCGCAAAAGCGGTCGCAGCTTGGCCAGGTCGGCTCGGGCACGCTCGAGGTCGGGCTCGGCACTCGGCTCGGCATAAAACGCCAGATCGGACGAGGCATCGACGACATACGCGCCATAGTCGAGCAGGGCGCGGGCGATCGCTCGGCCTTCGGGGCTAAGACCCAGCTCGTCGAGGTTGGTCTTGACAGGTAGGGTCACGAGCTGACCCATCGGCACCGCGCCGTGATAGCTCGACTCGGCGCCGTTGTCCTGTTTGGTCGCGGGCCATACCGGTCCGAGCCGCAGGTGGCCGCGGGGCAGGGCCATTGCCAGCGCGTGCCGGATGCCGGCGGTTAGCTCGCTGCGCCGAATCAAGCCGCCGATCGCACTGCCACCATAGGCTCGCTCGCCGCCCTCGCCGACGCCGGGGCCATGGAGATCGTTGCGGGTGTAGCCTTCGGCCTGTAGCTGGCCATCTTTGCGGCGACGGGCGTGCCACAGCTCATGCACGTAGCGGTGCTCGGGGTCGATGATGTGGAGGTGCGCGTCGCTGTCCTCGCTGCGTGGCTGGGCCGGCTCGGCGGCTTTCGGAACGCGCATGGTCGCGACGGACTTGCCCGCTACGATGACTTTGAGCAGCGGATCGCTGGCGGTGGCGACGTAAATGGGGTGGCTCCACTGCGCGGCGTTGATGTCAATACCGAGCTTTTCGTCGCGGAGCAGGCGGCTGCACGGCGCATCGGCAGGCTCACTTGCCACCCCGGTGCCAAGCGGCGTATTCCACGGGGAGTCCACCGAAAACGGCCACTCGACGGGGTCGCGTGGGGCAGGAGTTACGGGGGCCGCCGAGCTGCTGCTAGCTAGCAAGGTCAGACAGCTCGACAAGCCAGCCGTAACGAGGTGCAGACTACTCACCACCCTCCATGCCACCAGGCTTCATGTTGGTGGTAACGAGCCCAAGTAGCTCCGACGACAAAGCAACGATCTGGCGGGTCTCGTACCCATTCATCTTCAGCTCGCGGAAGATGGATTTTGCCAGGATCTTGATTGCACGATCTCGTTCTCCCAAAGATGCCTGGATCATCTGAGGCTGCTCCTTGGCCTGATTTGTAAGTTGGTTTGCAGCGGGTTCGGCGGTTGGCCGGCTGCCGCGGTGGTCGCTCTCTCTTGCATGGGGCGCGCCAGGCTTATCTGCCATGTTGCTTCCTCTATAACCCTTGGTTTGTCGTCGGAAAGGCCGCCGAAGTCAGGTGACCGGAGGTTCAACCATCGTGTGAATTTCGCGTATCTGACTGCGCAGCAAGCCGCGCACATTCCCGCGCACTGCGAAGTGGATTACACGCCTTGTGGAACTCCGACCCCCTTTCCCCAAGGCCACCGCATCACGGTGGGTTCTCGACGCTCTTTCCTTTTCACACATCGCAGTGCGATCTGACAAGGGAGCTGTCCTTTTCCGACAGAGACGCTGGAGATTTTGCCAAAATGAAGGATGTATGGGCGTGCGTCGGCTGATCGGCAAAATTTGCGGGGGACTCTGCGTGGCAGGGATTGCCCTTGTGCCGACCGACAAGCCTGCCGCCCAGACGGTGCTGCTCTCCCACTGCGTGGCGCCGAGCGATCCGGGGCGGGTGCTACGAACCTTTCGCCCGCCGCGTGAAGACTGGACCCGTCCCGACTTCGAGGATGCGCAGTGGCTGCGGATTGGCAGCAGTCAGGCGGCGATGATCCCGCGCGAGCCGCCGCTCGGTACTGTGGTGGTGCCGTCGTTGTGGTCCAATGACGTAGCGCCTGCGCGGGAGCCGTCCTTGCCCGAGGGTGCTGCCGATTCAGCCACCGCGACGACGACCCCACAGCAGCCGGTGCCACCGCCGCTACTCGATGACCCGGTGGCTGTGGGCCTTCTTGGCAGCGAGCCCGAGACATCGCAGCGCGAGGTCGTGGCTGAAGCGGGCTTGTCAAGCTCTCCGCCTGTCGCAGTCGTCGAAGTCGCGGGGGCGGCGCTGCGGGCGGGTCTCGCCAGTGCGTTTCCGGCGGCTCCGTTCTTGGCGTCGCCGGTCTATGGCAAGCGATCGGGGCGGTCGGCGCGTGAGCTGCATGAGCCGCTCTTGCCCGCCTGTGGCGGGAGCGTCTATCTGCGACGCAAGTTCGACTTTTCGGGCGCGCCGGGCCTGGGCGGCAGTGCCGGTACGCTGCTGCTGAGAGTCCGTTACAGCGATGGCTTTGTCGCTCACATAAATGGCACCGAGGTGGTGCGGAGCCGCCTGCCCGAGCCGCCGCCAGGTGATCTGCCGCTGCTGGCGATGGATCGCGGGCCGTCCGATCCCGAGCGATATTACTTGCCGATCTCGACGCTGGGGCTGCGGGGGCACGGCAATGTACTGGCGATCGAAGCCCATCCCAAGTCGCCGCTGCGCTGTCCGCAGGTCGAGGCCGAGCTGGTGGCTCTCTCGGGGCCACGGCTTTTGCGCGGGCCGTACATCGAGCGGATGAGCGACACCACGTTGGACCTCACGGTCGAGACCGAGCTGCCGTCGCGGATCCTCTTGCGCTATGGCAAAGGCGAAAAGCTCCAGTACCGCGATCGCGAGGTCGAGTCGAGCGGGCCGGCGCAGTCGGTGCATCGACTGCACGTCGTTGGCCTGAAGCCAGGCACGCTGTATCACTATCAGGTGGCGCTGCTCGGCGACGGGATGAAGCGCAGCGATCTGGCGCTCCAGACCTTTCATACGCCGCCGACCGCCGGGCTGCCGCTCAAGGTGGTGGTCTATGGCGACAGCCGCTCGGGGCATCCGGTGCATGCGCAGGTGCTGCAAGCGATCCTCGCCGAGGACCCGGATCTGGTGCTGCACACTGGCGATCTGGTCGAGCGAGGCACCGAGGAGGGCGACTGGGATCGCTTCTTTGCGGTGACGGCGCCGCTGCTCGGTCGGACGCCGGTCTATATCTCGCCGGGCAATCACGACTACGCGGTGCGCAAGCAAGGAGCGACGCGGCTGTTCGGGCTGTTTCAGACCATGTTTACGCCGCAGCTGCAAGTGCCGCCGATTGAGTCGGTGCCGGCGAGTCGGGTGCTGGCGCAGACGGTGGCGTTGCCGCCGCAGCTCGGCAACCTGAGCGAAGCGGCGCGCGGCTACTACAGCTTTGATGTCGCGGGCGTTCACTTTGTCAGCATCGACAGCAACCAGGCCGGCAAGGTCGAGCAGCACCGCTGGCTGGAAGCGGACCTTCTGCGGGCCGAGATGCGGCAGCCCCGGCCACGAGCGATCATTGCCTGGATGCACGAAGGGCCGTTTTCGGTCGGTTGGCATGGCGACTATCCGACGGCGGTGAAGCACTTGGTGCCGATCCTGACCAAGCATCAGACGACGCTGCTCATCTCGGGACACGATCACGACTACGAGCGCGGGCAGCGGCAGGGACTCGATTATGTGGTGACGGGCGGGGGCGGGGCCGAGCTGCGGCCACTGCGCTGCGATCCGCGACGGCGACGCTGCAAGAACCAGCCCCAGTTCTTCGCCAACGAGCATCACTACCTGCGGCTGGAGATTCTGCCGACGCAGCTGCGCATCTGTCCGCGCCGTCCCGACGGTACGCCGCTGGAGGAGTGCCAAGCGCTGAAGCTGCGAAAGCTGTGATCGGCGGCGCGTGTAGCTTTTGCTGCTCTCCAGAGGGAGATTTACCGCGTAAGGCCACCAAATTTTTCGCGGCTTTCCAGTTGTCGTAGATTCAATACAGGGCGGCGCGCCAAGGACAAAAGTCAGTCTGCGGCTCGCGCGGCTCGGGGGCCAAGATGGGTAGGGACCGACGGATTCGCTGGCTGCACCTGTCCGACTTTCATCAGGGCGTCAATCGCCTCGACCAAAAGACCGAGGTGCCCGAGCTGCTGCGCCGGCTGCTGGCCGATCTGGAAGGGCTCCACCGCGACGGGCCGATCGACTTGGTGCTGTTCACGGGCGATCTGACGCAGAGCGGCGAGGCCAAGCAGTTCGAGGCGCTGGGGGTCTTCCTCGATACGCTGGTCGGGCGACTGCGCGAGCTGGGCTCGGAGCCGGTGCTTCTGGCGGTGCCGGGCAATCACGATCTGGTGCGTCCCGACGGCTCGGATCTGGCGGCGGTGGCGTTCGAGGCCTGGGAAAAGAACCAGCGGGTGCAGGACGCTTTCTGGGACAGCGAGTCGAAGAATCACGCCCAGTACCACAAGCCGATCCTGACGGCGTTTTCCAACTACCGGGCGTTTGCCAAGGCCTGGCTCAAGAAGCATCCGCTGCCGTCGTGGGTCGAGGTGCGCGCCGGGGGACTTCTGCCGGGGGACTTTGCGGCCACCATCGACAAGAACGGTGCCAAGCTGCTCGTCGCGGGGCTCAACTCGGCGTTCTTGCAGCTCAGTGACGGCTACTACAAAGGGCGCCTCGAGCTGAGTCCGCGGCAGCTCAGCCAGGTCGCGGGGCCGCGCTGGGAGGAGACGCACGACGCGGCGCTGCTGCTGTCGCATCACCCGCCCGACTGGCTCAATGAGCGCAGCCTGCAAGGCTACAAGTCGCTGCTCACCCAGCGCGAGCGGTTTGCGGCGCACCTGTACGGGCATATGCACGAGCCGCAGGTCTCGCAGCACAGCGAGGGCGGCGGCAGTGAGCGCTTTCGGATACAAGCGGCGTCGCTGTGGAGTCGCGATCGCTACGGCAAAGACAGCCACGAGACGCGGCTGCACGGCTATAGCCTGGGGCAGCTTGACCTCGACGATGGGCTTTTGCGGCTGTGGCCGCGTGAGTACGTCGAGAAAGCCGACGGGGAGTATCGCTTCGAGCCCGACAATCGGCGCTATTACCTGCACAGCGATGGTCAGCTCCTGCGGCCCGTGCCGATCAAGCGACTGCGGCCCCTGCCGGTGGTGGTGTCCATTCCGGGTCAGAGTCCGGTGCCGGTAAGTGATCCCGGTCTGCGCGCCTCGTCGTCGGACCCGGCGCTGGTACGGGACGCTATGACGGAGCCCGGCCTGTCGGCGGTCTCGCTCGAACACTATGTGGCGCGGGAACGGCTGGAGCTGCCGCTGCGACGCTATCTGCGCGGCGAGACCCACAACCCGGTGGTGCTGTGGGGGCCGGCGTTCTGCGGCAAAAAGACGCTGCTGCGGCAGGTGCTGTCGGGGGTACGGGCCGACGATGCCAAGCGCGGTCGCAAGCCGCTCGAAGTGCTGCTCGACTTTGCCAACTTTCGGCTCGATCAGCGTGAGCACCTCGACGGGGTGCTGCGGGGCCTTGGGCTGCGGATTGCGCGGGCGGTGGCGCAGCGGACCGGCGAAAAGGACTACGCGCAGTGGGTGAAGACGCGCTTCGAGCAGCATGACCACATCGAGCGGCTCAACTGGCTGCTCGAGGAGGACATCTTTCCGCGGCTCCAGTCGGGGCTGTCGCTGATTCTGCTGTCGGGAAATCTGCTTTTGCACAGTCCGCTCGGGGCGGAGCTGTTTGGGATGCTGCGGCACTGGGCGGACTGCACCCAGCAGTCGCTGCACCTTCAGTCGGAGGGCGCGCCGAGCTGGCTGTCGCTGCGCCTGGTAACGGTGATCTCGACGATGGAGTCGCCGCAAGAGGTCATCCACGGCTCGCAGTTTTTGAACCACGCCGAGCGGATCGATGTCGATGACTTCAGCCGCGAGGAAGTGGTGCGCTTGATCCGCAGCTTCGACAAGCTGCCGGGGGCCGAGGTCGCGACTGATGCGCTGTTGCAGGTGGTGGGCGGGCAGCCGAACCTGTTGCGCCGGGTTCTCGAAGATGCCAGCCGACTGGGAGTGCTCAGCCTCGATCGCGAGTACCTTCTGCGGGTCTGTCAGCATCACCTGGAGTCGGTGCGGCAGTGGGTGCGGCGGTCGCCGGAGCTGGATGATGCGGTGCAGCGGCTGCTGCGCGGCGGACAGCTGTCGTCGGTCGAGCGGCAGCGCCTGCTGAGCAGCGGGCTGGGGCGCACCACTGCGTCGGGAATCAAGCTGCGCTATCCACTGTATGAGGACTACCTGCGCGAGCAGCGGTAGGAGGGCATGGCTTCCTCGGAAATCATCGGTCGGATGACGTCTCTGCCAGCGCGGCGCTTTCACGCCGGCGGGGTGGTGCCGCTTGGGCAGGCGTTCTACGTCGAGCGGGCGGCGGATGACCGACTGGTCGCAGAGCTACTGCAAGGGCGGCTCTGTTACATCCTGGGGACGCGGCAGATTGGCAAGTCGAGCCTGCGGGTGCGGGCGATGACCGAGCTGCGTCGTCGTGGGGCGCGGGCGGCGAGTCTCAACTTGCAGGGCTTTGGCTTTCCTCCCGAGGCGGAGTGGTATCGCGGGCTGATTCAGCGCACCGCCAAAGAGCTGGAGCTGCCGTTTTCGGCGCCGGAGTTCTTTGCCCGGCATGCCCACAGCGGCCCGGTCCACCTGTGGACGAGCTTTTTTCACGAAGAGGTGCTGCCGTACATCGATGCGCCGGTGGTGATCTTTTTCGACGAGATCGACACCGTCCTAAGCCCCGACTTTCGCTTCTCGACCGATGCGTTCTTCGCGTCGCTACGCTCGCTGTACGAAGAGGTTCGCGGCTCGTTTAGCAAAAAGCCGCGCCTCACCTTCTGTCTGATCGGCGTCGCCACGCCCGAGGAGCTGATCAAAGATCCGGTGCGCTCGCCGTTCAACCTCGACAACACGCGGCTTCAGCTGGACGACTTTTCGGCGCGACAGGCCGAGGTGCTGCTGCCGGGGCTGGTCGGCCTGCCGGGGAGCAGCGAGGACTGGCTGACTGCGGTGCTGTCGTGGACCGACGGGCATCCCTATATGACGCAGCGGCTTTGTCAGCACTTGGTCGATCATCCGCCGGCGGAGACCGGGCTGATTGGCGAGCACGTCAAGGCGGCGGTGACGGCGCTGTTTCTGTCGGGTCACAAAGATCCCAACCTGAGCTTTGCCGAGGCGCAGTTCCAGCACATCAGCGACCACCACGACCGCCACAGCGTGGTGACTCTGTATCGGCGCATCTACGTCGGTGATCGGGTGATCTACGAGCCGCAGGATCGGCTTCAGTCGCTGCTGCTCTTGTCTGGGATGGTCAAGCTGCGGACCTCTGGCGACGAGCGGCGGCTGATTGCGCGCAACCGCATCTTCCGCGAGGTCTTCGGTGCCAAGTGGATTCAGGAGCGCGACCGCACGACGCCGGAGTGGCTGACCGACAAGCTGTTTGCCTACTGGGAAAATGGCCGGGCGGCAGTTCACTCGCTGTCGCGGATCGAGATTGAGCGCGCGCTCGATACGATTCCCAAGAGCGGTCAGTCGCTGCCCCCGGATCTGGCGGAGTTTATCGGGCGCAGCCAGCACGTTCGGGATCGCGAGGAGCGTCGGCAGCGCACCATCTTTGTAGCGGCGGTGGTCGGCCTTTTGTCGCTGTTGCCATTTGCGGCCTACCAGACCTACCGGCGCATCCTCGACAAAAAGGACGCCGACAGCAAAGCGGCGGTGCGCGAGTCGCAGATCAAGCTGCTGCAAGAATATCGCTCGTACGCCGAAAAGCAGATTGAGAAGCTGAGCACGCGGCTCACGTCGCTGGAGGGCGAGGTGGGCGAGCTGTACGGGGCGCTCGGCGATGCCAGTCGGCAGCTGCTGCTCAAGGAACGGGAGCTGGGGCGGCTCAAGCAGCAGAAGCACGAGACCGACCAGCGACTGACCGAGCTAAGGCGCGAAAAAGTCGACGTTCAGAAGCGGCTGCGGCTGCGCGAAGAGGAGCTGGCGACCACCGAGCGCGATCGGCAAGAGCACGAGCGGGTGCGCCGCAACATCGACGAGCGGCTGCGTGAGCTGGAGCCAGCCCCGTTGGTGTGGAAGAAGCCGCAGCTGCCGCCGCCGGTGCAGACGCTTCGCGATCTGCTCACCCACATCGGGACCAAGAAAGAGTCGCTGACGTTCTCGGAGTCGCTGGCGCTGCGGCAGGGCGTGACGGCGCTCGGTGGGCTGCGGCTGCCCTTTGTGCGGGTGCGCGAGCCGGGGCTGCATCTTCTGCGGCTGTGTCCGTTTGCGCGCGGGTCGGCGGGAAGGCCGTTTCTGCTGGCGGCGTCGGCGACGGGCGTGTCGCTGTGGGATGGCGATGGTCAGCCGCTGCCTGCGGAGTTTGCGCTGCCGACGGAAGCGCCGGTGCGCGCGCTGGCTGCCAAGTATCGCTGTAGCCAGGTGCTGGTCTCGGTCGAAAATCGGGTGCTGACCTTCACTGAGCAAGGCCAGCTGATGAACCAGCTGCGCAGCCAGGTGCCGGCGCAGGTGCTGACCGCGCTGACCTCGCCCGACGACGATCCGCCGCAGGGCTTTCCGGTGGTGCTCGGGCTGGGCGATCGCGCCGAGGTGACGTATATGCGACAGGGTGGGCACAAGCTCGGGCCGCAGCTGCCGCACGTCGATGAGGTGACGGCGCTGGACCTGTCGCAAAATGGCCAGCTGCTGCTGACGGCGGCGGGACGACGGGTGCTGCTGTGGCAAGCGGTGAGCGGCGAGCGGCTGCGAACGCTGCATGAACACCCGGCGAAGGTGCGAGCGGTGGCGCTGTCTCATGCGGCGGGCGATGCGGTGGCGGTCTCGGCGGCGGATGATGGCTCGGTGTCGGTGCTGTCCACCACGAGCGGCGAGCAGCTGCTGACGCTGCGCGGTCATCGCGGGGCGGTTCGCTCGGCGGAGTTCTCGCTCGATGGACACTACATTGTAACGGCCAGCGCCGATCGCTCGGTGCGGGTGTGGGCGCGTCGCGACGGCACGGAGGCCTATGCCCTGCCCAGTCTGCCGCAGCCGCCGCTGTCTGCGGAGCTGTCTGCCGATGGCAAGCAGCTGGTGGTGCTCTTGGCGGAAGGCGAGGCGCGGCTCTACTCGGTGACCGACGGCGACTTCCTGCGCGCGGCCTGCACCAAGCTACGACCGCTGACGACTGCACCAGGCTGCCTGTAAACTGAACGAATCCGCCATGCCCAAAGTCGCAGCCAATGGCATCGAGCTTGAATATGAGCTTCGCGGTGAGGAGTCCGCGCCCGCCATCTTGCTGATCATGGGACTCGGCGGTCAGCTGATCCGCTGGCCGGTGAAGTTCTGTGAAGCGCTGCTCGCGGCGGGTTACCGCCTGATCCTGTTTGACAATCGAGACATCGGTTTGTCGACGAAGATGAGCGGTCGGGTATCGGTGGTGAGCGCGGCGCTGCGCAATGTCGTAGGACTCCCTTCGCAGCTTCCGTACACGCTGGAAGACATGGCGCAAGATGCGCGCGGACTGCTCGATGCGCTGGGAATTGCGCGGGCCCATGTGATCGGAGTGTCCATGGGCGGAATGATCGGCCAGCTGCTCACGGCGCGATTCGGGGAGCGGGTGGGCGGCTTTGTCTCGATGATGTCGACGAGCGGGAGTCTGCGCCTGCCGGGGCCGAGCTGGGATCTGCGGCTGTCTGTGCTCAAGCGGACAGCGAGTGCGGATCGGGCAGTCCGAATCGAGCGGATGTTTCGCGTGCTGCGGCGGATTGCCAGTCCGGCCTATCCTCCCGATGAAGCCGTGCTGCGGGCCCTGGTCGCACGCGAGCTGGATCGTGCGGATCATCCGGCGGGCTTTCTGCGACAGCTGGCGGCGATTTTGGGGACTCCGAGTCGGCTAAACCTGCTGACGCAGATTCGCAACCCAACGCTGATTCTGCACGGCGAGTCCGATCCGCTGGTTCCGGTCGCAGCGGCGCACGATCTGAAGCGACGGATTCCGGGGGCAGAGCTACAGACCTTTCCGGGCATGGGGCACGATCTGCCGATGGCGCTTTTGCCGACGCTGACTGCCCGGATTATCGCCCACCTCCGTCGTGCCGAAGGAGTGGCGTAGGGGAATGAACAGCGTCCTGCGCGGACTGCTTGGGAGTCTGCTCGGGCTTGCTCTGGGCGCGAGCGGCTGTACCCCACGGACTGCGGTGACAGCGTCTGCGCTCGCTTCCCAAGCAACTGGAATTCCGTCGCTGAATTGGCTTGCGGAGCACACCCGACCTGCTGGCCAAAGCTATCCCCAGCTTCCCGATCACGTTCGTTACGGCAGCATCTCGGGGCTCACGTTTGATCCGCAGAGTGGCCAGTGGATCGGCGTGATCGATGAGCGGGACTTCAGTCGGATCGCATGGCTGTCGATCACTTGGGAAGGCGGTCAGCTGGCGGTGACTCCGACGAAGATGCTGACTCTGTCGGCGGGTCCGGGCGTGTCCTCAGCGCTGGTCGAGCACGCGGATCTCGAAGCGATTGTGATGCTGCCGGACGGTTCCTTTTTGCTGAGCGAAGAAGGTCATCGCAGCAAAGGAGGAGTCTGGCAGCCACGGATTCTGCATGCGCAGCGCGACGGCGTGGTGAGTGAGCTGATCGATTTTCCGCCACACTTTCAGCTGACCGATGACGGCCACGGACTGCGCGACAACCAGGGCTTTGAGAGTCTGACCCGGACTCCTGGCGGACACCTGATTGCCGGGCTGGAGCAGCCGCTCATCGAGGACGGCGGCGTGACTTCCTTTGTCCGCGGTGGGGCAGGGCGGCTGGTCGAGTTTGTACCGGTCGGGAGTGGTTTCCGTGCCGGTCGGGAGTGGTCATATCCGATTTCTGCGACCCAGCGGCTGCCCGGCTTCGAGGCCCTCTGTGAGGGCGGAGAGAACGGACTGGTCGAGCTGCTGGCTCTCACCGAGACGCGGCTCTTGGCGATCGAGCGGGCTTGTCTCCAGAATGCGCAGAGCGGACAGACGGCCAATGCGATTCTGCTGTTTGTCGTCGAGCTACAAGGCAAGCGGGCGAATAAGACGCTGCTGCTGGATCTTTCGACGCTGGTGCCGCGCTTGTCACCGGCGCTGGCGGGACTGGAAAACTTCGAGGCGCTCGCGTTTGGGCCGCGTCTGGCTGTGGAGGGGAACCGGCGGTCACTGCTGCTGGCTTCGGACGACAACTTTCGCAAGAGCCAGAAGACCGCCTTCCTGCTGTTTGCGCTGTCCGAGTGAGCTACGCGATCTCGAGCTTGTGGTCGACCGCGAACTTGCGACCAAAGGCCTCGATCTGATTGTCGGTCGGGTGGTCAAGCGGCTCGTTGCCGACGATCTTCTTGGCGAGCGCCGTGTGGTGGTGATTGGTGAGGTGGGTCTGGAAGTGCGTCCGCGCCAGGCCCGGACCGACCACCAGCACCTTCGAGGCGTTGTCGAGCTTGGCGATGACCTGATGGAAGAAGTGCTCGTCGTGGGCGGGGCCTTCGTGGCGAGCGTGGGTGTGATGGTCCGGCTCGTGGCGAGTGATCTGATGCTTGTCGGCGTGGCCCTCGGCGCGAAGCTCAAAAAGACGGGCGTGCTCGGAATCGATCCAGACAACGACAAAGGACATGACGGCTCCTCGGGAGTGTGGGGGCAGCAGAGTGCGAAGTTCGCTACCCATGTCGGGTTCAAGTTGGAGCGGGCATCTTACGCTGGTCCGGCGCGGATTGCGGAGCGAACTTTGCGAAGGCGGACGGACTATGGAGGAGGCGCGCCCGGCGGTGGACCCATCGGGCCGGCGGGATCGTAGCCAAAGTCATCGCTCGGACGGGAGCGACTCTGCGCAGCACTGACGAGCGCGCCGATGCCCAGGTCGACCAGCGGCTTCGGTACGTACAGCTTTTGCTGGCTCGCTTGTCCACCGTCGAACGAAGCCGCCGATACGATCTCTGCCCCGACGGGTAGCGCAAAGCCGAGCGGCTGACCACGGAGCTTCTCGACGGTCTCCAAGATGCGCCGGAGGTCCAGGTCAAGGTACAGCGAGCCACCCGCCGGGAAGCGCTTCAGTGCCTCGGCGGGAAACTCTCCTTTGCCGCTCATCAGCGCATTCACCGTTGGATCGACGCTCTGACCCATCGCAAACACGAGGTAGCTGCCGACCTGCACCACCTCCATCTTCACATTCGAGAGCTTGTCGAACATTGTCTGCGCTTGCCGTAGCTCGGGCCTCGTCACTTTGTAGCTGTACTCGTAGCGGTCGACGGGCCAGCCGTGCAGCTTGCGGACGTTCTGGGCCGCGCTGCTGGTCATCTCGATGCCGAGCTTCTCCCACGACTTCCTCGTCTCGGGCGACTGGAGCAGCTGGAAGCCACTGCGCATCGCTTGCATCGCCGCCTTGCCGTCGTCGACTTTCATCACTGACGACATCTGGAGGAAGGTCTCGCCGCCCACCGAGATCGCCGCCGCCATCGACATCTTCTGCCCGGCCTTCTGCCACTCGCGCAGCACCGCTTGCATCGCGTCCTTGAGCGGCGGCTGCGAGTCAAACATCGGCGCGTAGGTCTTCATGTAGAAGTCCATGAACTTCTGCATGTCGCGGGTGTTCCACTGTAAGCGCAGGTGCGAGGGCGGCAAAAACGGCAGCAGATCCGGGACCGCATACGGCTCGGCCTTCGTCCCGGCGGCTTTGTTCTGGCTGATGAGCGACAGCTCGAGCGCGTGCTCATCGACATGGGCCGCCAGCGCCGCGCCCTTCAGCTCGGTCATGGCGTCGACCATCTGACCGAACAGCTTGGTCACGCTCTCCTGCGTTCCGGGGAGCTGGGCCTGCTGACCCGCCGCACTGGCTTTGAGCAGCAGCTCGCGCAGCGCCGCGCCATGCTTTTGCAGAATCGGGTCGAGGTAGGCATACACCACGACGTCGAACGGGCTCGGCGCCGCCGCCAGCTTGAGCAGTGACTCTTTCTGGGTCTGGAGCTTGGCCTGTGACGCGGCATTGAGCGCAAACAGCGTTCCGCCGGGCACCGCCTGCCGCTGCGATTCCGGGAACGCCCGCGCCAGCTCGGAGACGCGCTCACCGTCGCTGGGCAGGGGTAAAATCAGCGCCGCTGGGGCCGACATCGCGGGCTTGTCCTCGGGGTCCCACAGATACATCGAGGCGACGCTGCCCGGCTTGAGATCCCCCGGACTCAATCCCATCGACAGCAGCATCGGCTGGGTCATCGGCCCGAGTAGCTTGGCTGCCACCGTCCCGGGGTCGCGCAGCTTGACATAGCCCCAGAGGTCTCTTGAATCCGGGGCGGTTGGCATGGCGATGGCAATGGGCGCGGGCTTGCTCAGCGGCAGGCTCGGGGGCTTCTTACCGCCACTACAGCCGACGAACAGGGCCGTGGCCAGAAACGCAGACGGGATGGAACGGACAAGCTGCATGGAATCCTCTCAATCGGCGCCATGCTAGCAGGGACCGTCTTCCGCACAGCCCGAGAATCGCAGCGTGGCGCGCTAGGTTGGGGTCGGGCGCTGTGGTATGGAGCGGTATGCCTTGCCAAATCGGTGCTCTGGGACTGGGCCTCTTGCTGTCCGCTTCTGTCGTCTTGGCGCCGCTGCCCGTCGCTGCTGGTGAGGGTAAGGTGGCGGCGCGGGTGTGGGCGGATGTGGCGCGGAGTGGGCGGGCCGAGGTGGTGATTGTCCTGGAAGACCAGGCCGACCTTCGGCAGGCCGCTAGCATGACGGATCAGAGCGCGCGCGGCTGGTTCGTATTTCAGACCTTGCGCGATACCGCCGACCGCAGCCAAGGTCCACTCGTCGAGTGGCTGGCGCAGCGCGGTGTGCCGGTGCAGCGCTTCTGGGCCGCCAATGTCCTTGTCGCAGAGCTGGATCACGAGACCCTGCGCATCGTCGCTGGTCGTCCAGAAGTCCGCCACATCGAGGCCAACGTCAGCCAGCGCTGGATCGAGCCCGAGGCCATCGCCGAGCCGCAGCTCACTCCGACCTACCTGACCGCCGCCGTCGAGTGGGGCGTGCAGCTTGTGAACGCACCGCAGGTCTGGGCGCTCGGCTCGTACGGCCAGGGCATCGTCGTCGCCAACGCCGACACCGGCATGCAGTGGGAACACCCCGCGATCAAGAGCCACTATCGGGGATTTTCCGTCGCTGGCACCGTCAGCCATGACTACAACTGGCACGACTCGATCCACGGCGTCATGGGCAACCCCTGTGGCAACGACGCGGTGGCGCCCTGCGACGACCAGGGCCACGGCACCCATACCACCGGCACCGTCGTCGGAGATGACGGCATGGGCAACCAAATCGGCGTCGCGCCGGGGGCCCGCTGGATCGGCTGTCGCAACATGGATCGCGGCAACGGCACGCCGGCTCGCTACATCGAGTGCTTCCAGTTCTTCATCGCGCCCACCGACGGCAAAGGTGCCAAACCGGACCCCGACCTGCGGCCTCACGTCATCAACAACAGCTGGGGCTGTCCGACCAGCGAGGGCTGCGCGGTCAATACCCTCAAGCTAATCGTCGAGAACACTCAGGCGGCGGGCATCTTCGTCGAGGCTTCGGCGGGCAATGCCGGTCCTGCGTGCAGCACCGTAAACGCTGGTCCAGCGATCTTTGGTGCGTCATTTTCCGTCGGAGCGCTCGATTCAAACGGCAGGCTGGCGGGCTTTTCCAGTCGTGGACCAGTGACCATCGACGGCTCGGGGCGGATGAAGCCAGAGCTGGCGGCTCCCGGTGTCCGCGTCCGCTCCTGTCTGCCCGGCAACCGCTACGGCAACCTGAGCGGCACCTCGATGGCTGGCCCGCACGTCGTCGGGGTGGTCGCCCTGCTGTGGTCAGCGCGGCCCGAGCTGGTCCGTCGCATCGCTGAGACCAAGGCCCTGCTCATGGCCTCCGCCAACCCGTCGGTGACACTCGGCCTGGCGGAGCTGTGTGGCGGCGTATCGAGCGACTTCTTTCCCAACAACTCGTTTGGCGTCGGTCGTGTCGATGCGTACGCCGCTGTCACTTGGTGATTCTGGAGCCCCGATGCGTACCACCCTCCGACTCCTTCTTCCCATCTGTGCCCTGGTCAGCTGCGGTGATCCTGCGGTCGGTCCCGTCGGACCTCAAGGTGTGCCCGGTCCCAAAGGCGAGCCTGGCCCCGCCGGCGTTTTGCCCGCCCAGCTTGTCGGAGTCCTCCCGGCCAGCGTCTTCGCCGAGCGCCCCGTCACGATCCAGGTCAGCGGCCTGCTCACCCACTTTGCGACGGGCACCACCGTGCGCTTCGACGATCCGGCGCTCAACGTCAGCAAAGTCACCGTCCAGGGCCCCGGCTATCTGCTGGCCACCGTCCAGGCTGGCAGCGGGGTGCGACTGGGCGCCCATGATCTCATCGTCGAGAGCGCAGCCGTCGATCCCAGTGGTCAGCCCATGCCCGGTCGGGAAACTGTCTCGCTCAAGGGTGCGCTGGTCGTCTCGGGAACGCTCGCCGCCGAGGTGACTGGCAACAGCAAGATCGTCGAGCAGGGTGGTGTTGTCGACTGGAATGTCCGCAACCTCGACCGCGACAATCCTCTCGGCAGCGTGGTACGGGTCGATGGCGGTGTACGTGGCCTATTTGTTTCGTCGCTGAATGGTCGCATTGTCGGCTACGGACTCGTCGATGCGCTGGCCCAGCCGGGTCCGCTTGCGCTGCATGTGCAAAGTGAGGTCGCGGGTCTGAAGCTTGGCTATGTGCTGGAGCCGAGCGGCAGCTCTGTACCGCAGATTGCGGCGCGATCCGCGATGGCACTGACCTTGGGAGTGGCGCTGTCGGGCGAGAAGCTGAACACCGGCAAGCAGAGCAATCTCTACAAGCTTTCGACAAGCAGTGATGCGCAGGTGGTGTCACTCACATTTTCCGTCGAAGGTGGCCTGCTCTCGAGTCCGATTCTGGGGGCGGTGGCGCCGGCGAGTGGTCGCTTCACCGATGGACAGCTGTTCTATGTGTCGACCAATTTTGCGACCCATACTGCGCTGGCGTTTCTGCCGAATAGGGGGGACTCCTACGCGGCGGTCCTGACCACTTCCCTGAGCGGAGGCGGAATGTACACAGTGACGGCGCGGGCGGCGGATCTGATCCAGCTGAGCCTTACGGAACCGGCGACTCCTGATACGCCGGCGAGTCCGCTTACCGAAGTGGCGCTGAGTGGACCGCGGCTCGCGCAAGATGGCGCGCTTGATGGCATCGCCGATGTCGATTACCTGCGAATCAAGCCGAGCAAGACCGGACGACTGTTTGTGCAAGCGGTCACGCCGGGACAGAGTCTGTCTCCCTCCACCGTGTCGGTCGCGATTCTGGGAGGCGACTGTACCACTCCGCTCGCCGCACTCCGACCCGTGCAGCAGGAAGCCGCCGTCACCGCCGGCCAGGAGTATTGCGTCGTCATCGCAAGTCCCACCGGCTACGTTGGCCCCTACCAGTTCATCGCCACCCAAGAGCTGTAGCTGCGCGTCGTCAGTCGTCATCATCACAGGCGTACAGTTGCCGGAGCTGGACTTCATCGAACCAGGCCGTGCCGGTGGCCTGGGCCGCGTACATTCCGACCCGCGCCGCGACCGTTACGGTGGTGTTGCTGCCGCTATCAAAAGACACCTTCACATGCGTCCAGTCATTGTCGCCAAACAGAGACGTAGTGAACGTGAATCCGCCGTTGATGGTGACGTCGAGCAGGGAGAGGTTGGCACCGACGTCAAACCCGGGTAGCTCGCGTCCGGGTTCCACTCCTTTGGTCCTGATCCAACCGGAGAGTTCATAGTTCGTGTTGGGCTTCACCTTCACCGTCTGAATCCAGCGAGCATCGTTGATCTCCGCTCTCGGAATCACGACTTTGACACTCCGGTCTCCCTCAACCTGCTGGTGACGGTCCCAGCGAAACTCCGCCCCTGGTTGGAAGGAATCGGACTGCCACTCCCGAGGCTGACCGTGTACGCCGTGCTCAAAACCGGAGTTCTTGAGCAGGTTGTGGCCGCTCCGTGGGTGGCAGCGATCCACATTCGCTCCTTGTGACCCGCTCCCTTCCGCTGCGAGCGCTGGAGTGAACAGGAGTGCTCCCATACTGACTGCCAGGGCGAGTGTGACTTTCGACGGCATGTGCAGGTACCTCCATGCCGAGATGTCGTAGCAAGGAACGATCCTACTACTTGAACAGACCTCTGTTCCTGCATTCCCGAATCTTTGTAGGAATTCCCAGCCAGTTGATGCGCGCTGTGGACACAGTGAGACTATCGGTCTCGCCACAGAGCTTTTGGGGATCGAACCCTTTTGTTACTTGGTGATTCCCTTTAGCTCACCGATGCGATCATAGAAGTCGTCATAGTAGTCGGTGCGGAGCTGCTCTCTGTGCGTGGCCTCGCCCGGCTTGCCCGACTTCTGTTCGGCTGCTAAAAGCTCCTGCTCCTGCGGATCTCCGTCGAGATTGAGCGCTCCCAATGTCGCTTGCTCGCGCTGCAAGATAGCCATCTGTTGCGTAAGCTGATCAGGAGTCGAGCCCGCTGCTTGCAACTTTTCGATCTTGGCCTGCGCATCCGAGACCATCTGCGGATACTGCTGACGTGTCTGGAGAAACTCCGTGATCGCCTCTCCTTCGCCTATCGCTTTGGGATTGATGTGTTCGTGCGCAGAAAAGTCGGGCAGAGTCTGGGGTGAGTAGTTGTTGCTTCCCGACTCGTCCTTCCCATGATGCGACAGCGACGACATATCTAGATTGTAGGTCTTGGCGAGCTGGTTGGTCAGGTTCCACACCGAGCGCTTCTGCTTGCCATTTATGTCTTCATAGATCGTGTCCCCGTTCCACTTTGCGACGTTGCCGAGCTGCTTGTCGTTATACCCAAGCAAGCGGGACTGGAACTGCGGCGACAGATCGAGATCGCTGACTTGCTTGCGCAGCGACTTGTCTTTGCTCGTGCGATCGAGATGGACTCCCGGACCCACGACCTCGATGCCCACCGTCGAGCTATTGAACCCCTTCGCGTGATACACCAGCGAATCCGCAGGAGTCACCAAGCTCGACTTTCCTCCTTCATCAATGAGGTACTGCGCGCCTACGTGTTCGCCGTTTTTGATGCGGCTGCTGTACGCATTGAGCGCACCTTGGGCGGTCGGCGTCTCGGTCCGGTGTAGCACCACTCCATTTGTTTCGGGGCGCTTTCCTACCGCGAGTTTTCCGTACGCCCCGGTGAGATCGGTTACGCCAGGATAAAGTCCGGCTGGCTTGGGCGGTACTTTCTCCGCAGCAGGAGTCTTGGCATCCGCATAGTGCCCCAGCGCTTTGGCGGCCTCCTGATTTGCAGCGGCTGACGTCGGACCTGCATGCGCCTGGTTGACCACCGGATGTGTTTCAGGGTGCAGCGGGTGAGCGACGGTCTCGGGCCTCTTGGTCTCGGCAGGATGCAGAGCATGGGCGAGCTTGTTGAGTAGCTGCATCGAGATCTCCGTTCCGTGATCGTATCACCGAGTTTTCGGAGTCTTGCCCAACAAAGGTGTGAAACAAGAACGTGTCCTACCCTTGACTCCCTCGTACGCTGCGCTGCTCCGTTCGCAAGTGTGTGCAGTGGGTCAGTTATTGGGGGCGCCGGCAGCGATCCAGGCGCTGATGGTAGTGATGTCTGCGACGGCGAGCGGGGCTCCCTTCGGCATGCGCGTTCCTGCATAGCACGGACCGGACCCTTGGAGCTTGAACATCAGGTAGCTCATGCTGGGAGTTGAGGGCAGGACGCGCTTGGTCGTTATGCACTGCGTACTGGCGACGTTGACGAGGTTTAGGTAGCTCTTGCCGCTGCTCAGATCGAGTCCTTGCGCAGGAGTCGATCCGGCGTGACAGCCACCGCCAGTACAGCTCTTGGTGAAGATCGGCTGGACTTGGGTGGCCAAGCTGGGAGCCTGCGTGGTGGCGCCCTTCTCGACGGTGTTCATATTGATGTTGCCGGCCTGATCCTGCGCGCGTACCACGAAGTAATACGTCATTCCGGTACTTAGTCCGCTCACTACGTACTGCGTTGCGCCCGGTGCGGTGGTGAACGTGGGCGAGGCATAGGACTCTCCACCGGGGCTGCTCGCTTGATAGATCTGATAGACAATCTGCGATGGCGCGGTCACGACGTCCGTGGCTGCCGTCCAGGACAGCGTGACGCTATTCCCCGAGGCTGTGGCGAGCGTGCGGACGGATTAGGAGTTCTTGATGAACTCGCGACCGCGGAGGTAGGGGCGGAGTACGGTGGGAATGCGGATCGATCCGTCGGCCTGCTGATAGTTTTCGAGAAGCGCAATCACCGTTCGCGGCAGCGCCAGGCCCGAGCCATTGAGGGTGTGGACGAGACGCGGCTTGTCCTTTTTGTCCTTGCCGGGCCGGAAGCGAATCTGCGCGCGACGCGCCTGGAAGTCACCAAAGTTGCTGCACGAGGACACCTCCAGCCACTCATTTACGCCCGGCGAGAACACTTCCAGATCGAACTTCTCGCAGGCCGCAAACGACAGATCTCCGGTACACATCCGGATCACGCGATACGGCAGCTCAAGCTGCTTCAAGATCTCTTCTGCGTCGGACAGTAGACTCCGTAGCGCTGGTTTGCTGTCTTCCGGACGGACAAACTGCACCATCTCGACCTTGTCGAACTGGTGGCCGCGCTTCATGCCGCGGGTGTCGCGTCCTGCCGCCATTTTTTCGCGCCGGAAACAGGCGGTGTAGGCAACGTGACGAATCGGCAGCTGTTCGCCATCGAGAATCTCGTCGCGATACAGGTTGGTAACCGGCACCTCGGCAGTCGGTACAAAGTAGAAGTCCTCCTCGATGTCGCGGTAGAGGTTCTCTCCAAACTTAGGCAGCTGCGCGGTTCCGTACAGACAGAGTTCCTTGACCATGAACGGCGGGTAGATCTCCGTGTACCCCTGATCGAGATGCACGTCGATCATCCAGCTGATTAGCGCTCGCTGGAGCGCTGCGCCCACGCCCTTGAGGACGTAAAAGCGACTGCCCGAGATCTTGACGCCGCGCTCGAAGTCGATGATGCCGAGCGATTCCCCCAGCTCCCAGTGCGGCCTTGGTGCAAACGCGAACTCGAACGGCTTGCCCTCGGTGCGCACGACGCTGTTTTCGGCATCGCCCTTGCCGGTCGGCACCTCTGGATCGGGCAGGTTGGGCAGCTGGAGCAGCAGCTTATCGAGCTGTCCCTCTGTCTCCGCAAGCTGCGCATCAAGCCCAGCGATCTCGGACTTCACTGACTCCATGTCCTTGATCAGGGCGGCGCGCTTGTCGGCATCTTTCTCGCGACCGATCAGCTGCGAGGCGCTGTTGCGCTTGTTCTTCAGCTCATCGGCGGCTTGCAGCAAGTTGCGGCGCTTCTCGTCGAGGACTAGCGCCGACTGGGCCAGCTCCGCCGCAGCGTCATCGAACAGCCGCTCGCGATAAATGGCCAACACCTCAGCAGAACGTTCACGAAGAATTTTTGCGTCGAGCATGGAGAGGCATTCTTTTCCTTCTACGAGGCTGCTGTCAACTTCCCACCGACCCTCACGCGCGCCGAGACGCCATTTTTCAAGGAGGGCAGGGCAGTGGCAGGGTGACGAGGCGCTGCCTCTGCGTAGGTGGCGAGTGCCAAAGCTCTGGCTTCACCGGCAGCAGCACGCGATCGAAGTGGACGCGGCCTGGGCAGCTGGTCCGCACCACCTCGGCCACCACCGGATTTTGTCGCAGCGTGGTCAGGTACGCTGCCAGCGCTTGCGGACTCTTTTGCCGCAGCACACTCCACATCAGCGCCACCGCTCGCGAGGAATGTACTTCTGGAATCGTCCACGGTCGCGGCAGCTCCTGCGTCCTGCCATTCCTATCTTCCACCGTCAACAGCAGCGCCGGCATGGCCTCCCCCGCCAAGTGCTGGAAGGTCGGATAACAAGCAAACGGATAAGACTGAGTCCAACCACGCCAGCCGCTCAGTCCGACTCCTAAGATCAATAGGAATCCCATAGTGATCGTCGGAAGTAGCGTACTCCTATCCTTTGAGAGAGGATGTTTCGGTGGCTGCGATGGATCGTCCTTTGGATGCGCTGATTCTGTGTGCGGAGCGCTCCGCTGGCGGGTCCTCCTAAGCCACTCCCAGACTCCCTTCCATTTGAACAGGACTGCATAACAAGGCCACAGAATCGTGAAGCTGATCTGCATCAGGTGCCACGTTCCCAAATGAAAGAGCAGCGCCAGCCCCACCGCCATGATCCGCAGTCGCTTGTTCAGAAGCAGCAGTGGGAATCCCAGCTCAAAGCAGACCACCGACGCTGCGAGCAGCTTACAGAGCACAGGGTAACGATCGATGCGCAGCCAAGGCAAGACGCCGCCGTTCTGGACCCACTTCCAGTGCAGCTGATTGCGGAGGTTGTCACTAACAATCCACGCAAGTCCACCTCCGCGCAGTTTCCACAGGCCAGGAAAGAACAGAATCGCCGCGAGAAGGATCCAAGCCAGCCGAATCGGGAGTCCGTAACAGAGCGGGTCTCTGTTGTACTGAGTCTGATTGCTTCGTTTCCGCAGCAGGCTATCGAGCGACCAGGAATCGGCACACGGACTGACGGTGAGCAGCGCCAGAAACCACAGCAGGTGATGACTGTGCCAGACCGAGCCGGCCAGCTGCGAGATTCCCAAGACGTACAGAGCGCTCAGGGTTCCTACTACCAAGGCCAAGCGGGTCCACAGTCCGATCGCAACCAAGACTCCCATCGCGGCAGCTAGGTAGGCCAGTGCCATCACCAGATGTGGAGAGATCGGCCATGCCAAGAGCTGATTCCCAAACCAGCTTGAACTGGTGCGTAGCGACGGAGGGAGCTGGGCGACCGCCACGCCATGCCACAGATCCGCGCAGCCAAACAGGAGCACTCCGATCACGACTCGGAACGCGGCCAGGTTCTCTGCGGAGTCTTTGTGCATCTACTTGTCGGCATAACGGCTCGCCGGTCTGAAGGTCAAGCGCACTGTACAGAGGGGCTGCATGCGGCGCGGTTTTGCGACAGGATGGGAGACATGAAAAGGTTGTTGGATCGTCGGCTCAGTACGGTTTGCTGGTTTGCGGGGCTGCTGCTGCCTTTGACGAGTGGCTGTGGGGGTTCGCTGACGCGAATCAGTCCGTCGGTGGCGCTGCGTCCCCAAGGGCCGCCAACGATTGAGCGAGTCCAAGACCTCGGGGGGCTGCCGCTGCCGCCGAGCGGGCCGCTCTCGACGGAGCACTCCGATCAGGTGTTTACGCCCGGCGAGTGGCTGGCGCTGCAAGGCAGAAACCTCAGCCCGGAGTCGCGGATTGTGATCGGCGGACGGACCGCGCCGGTGCTCGGGGTTCTCGACGGAGCTGGCCTGCTGTTGAGGGTGCCGCGGGGGGTCTCGCCGGGTCCGCAGAAGCTCCAGATCGACAACGGAGTGGGGACCGCGCAGCTCCAGCTCCCGATGGCGATTTATGCGTTCGGCGGCGATGTCCACGGCAACGCACTGCGGATTCGCCAGCTCGGCCCAGAGCGAACGGAACCGCAGGAGTTTGCCGACAAACAGCTCGATATCCCGTTCCTGAAGGCGCGCTTCCAGGTTCTTTCCCCCGACGGATCGATCCTGTACGCGCTGCAAGAACCGACGAGCGACGAGGCGCCCGAGCAGCCCGATGCCGCGACCGCTCCGCCACCGTCGGGCACAGTGGTCTGCGATCTGCGGGTCGTGCATCTGGGCGGGAAGAAGGGGCCGCGTCAGGTGGCGGAGATCCCGCTGGCACTCATCGGCCCGCCGACAGGGCTGGCGATGGGACCATTTGGTCAGCTGGTCGTGCTGCAAAAGCGCCAGCTGACGATCTTCGACACCAGCAATCCCGTGCAGCCGCAGCCGCTCATCCAACTGCCGCTCGCCGCGCCCGAGCAGACCCGCGAGCTGGTCGATGCCGAGTTTTTTGCCGACGGTCGTACGCTGGCGGTCCTCGAAGCCTACGGAAACCAAGTCCACCTCATCGACCTCGGGGTGCCGAGTCAGCCGCGCCTGCTGGGGGCGCTGTCTTTGTCGGATTCCTACGAGCAGCCGTTCTCGATTGACCTGGCGCCGGGGCAAGATGGGCAGTCGCTGTGGGTGCTCCAGGGGCCGAACCTGCGGCTGGCGGGCAAGCGGCTCGTCGATGGACTAAGCGGTGCGTGGCAGGATGCCAAAGCGCTCGAGCTGAAGTCCGCCGCCAACATGGTCGGTCAGACGGCGGTCGGCTCGGCGATGCTGCCCAAGGAGTCGCTGGCGAGGCTGCAACTTCTTCGACTGACCGACGGACAGCTCCAGCTGGCGAAGACGATTCCGCTGCCGCCCGAGATCTTTCCGTTCTTCGTGCAGCCCGACTACCAAGGCTCGCTGTACGTGAGCGGCATCAACCGCAAGAACCAGTTCACCGACCTGGAGGCTTCGCTTGACGGTATCAAGCGGCTGCTCGGGGCGGTGAAGGACACTGCGCAGCTTGGACTGGTGCTCAAAGTTGGCGCCGCCGATGGCCTGGTGACGACGGCTTTCCAGGGGGTTGCGCTGTACTACGATCTCGCGCTTCTTCCGACGGGACAGCTGCTCACCTCGACGGTGCGGCTCGGCGCCGGCTATATCCCGCCGCGCGTGACGCTCGACTGGGGCCTCGAAATTCCCGGACAGTCGTTTTCCAAGCTGCGCGAGGTCGCCAACTCCGGCTTCAAGATCAGCACCGCGGTCCAGCGCCTGCTGCCGCCGTATCGCTACGAGCGAATTGGCGTCCAGTAAGTGCCCAATCTGCGTGGGCGCACTGCTGCGATGGGAATCGGGTAGGCGGGGGCGCTCAACTTGTGTAACGTCTTGAGACATGCCGACTGTGGACTTCGATTTCCAGCGCTACGTCGCTCGAAAAAAGGGCGCCCGTGCCGCGCAGGTTCGCGAGGGTGCGGCCTACGCTTATCCAGGGGATGTTCGTCTGCTGCGCACTTTGGACCGCCTGCGCCCCGTCGAGCTGGCGCTGCTTGAGGCGGGCCGTCTGTGGCAGAGCGTTGCGCGCGCCGAGCTGCTCGGGCCGGCGGTGCGGGCGGTGGCTCCTCGTTATGGACAGGTGGCGGCGGCGGCCAAGCGCTGCTCCGAGATCCTGCACATCGATGTGCCCGTCATCTACATCGCGCCCCGTCCGGCGGGCGTGCTGACGCTGGGCACCGAAGCAGAGACCTATATCGTGCTCAGCCAAGGGCTGCTCGATGGCCTCAATCCCGACGAGCTGCTCGACGTGATTGGCCGCGAGTGTGGTCGGATTCAAAACGGTCACGTTCCCTTCCGTACCGCGCTGCACTACCTGACCCACAATGCGAGCACGATGACCCGCTGGGCGGTCCGTCCGGCGACGCTGACGCTGCTGGCCTGGGCTCGACGCGCTGACATCACCGCCGACCGCGCCGGAGTGCTCTGTGCGCGCAGCGTCGATGTCTCGCTGATTGCCATGCAGAAGGCGTTTCCCGAGGATGACAGCCGCGAGCTAGCCCGTCGCTATCGGGCGATTCAGCGCTTCACCGGCAGCCTCTATTACCGCACGGTCGTCGGCCAAGATGCCGAAGACGGCGAGAGCACCGAGGACTGTGACGACGCAGTAGCGCAAATTCTCGACGACAAAGAAGTCCCGGCGCCGACTCCCAAGGGCGGCGTGGGTTCCGCAGGGTCTCAAGGCGCGAGCGGGCCAGCGGCGACGGACCATCAGGGAGGCAGCCGATGAGCGCGCTCACCAAACAGCACCTGCGGCTCAAGGATGAGCTGCTCACTGCGCTGCGAGATGTGGCGCGGCTCTCCGACGAGACCGGCATGCAGACTCTGACCTCGGAGCTTTTGCGCGAGCGGATTCCCAAGCTGGAAGAGGAGCGCTTCGTCCTGGTCGTGCTCGGCGAGTTTAACCACGGCAAGTCGACATTTGTGAACGCGCTGCTCGGCGCTGCCGTCCTGCCGGCGGGCATTACCCCGACGACGGCGACCATCAATCACCTGGTCTATGCCGATAAGCCGTGCGCCAAGGCGGTGCTGCTCGACGAGACCCAGCGAGTGGTCGACCCCAAGGCACTCTCGGAGTGGGTCACCATCGAAGGCAGCAAGGCAGAAAAGGTGCGCTACGTCGAGGTCGGCTGGCCGGCGGACATCCTGCGCGACCGCGTGACGCTCGTCGATACGCCGGGAGTCAACGACATCAATGAAGCCCGCGCCGAGATCACCTACAACTACATTCCGCGGGCCGATGCGGTGCTGTTTCTCCTCGATAGCTCGCAGGTGCTCAAGCAGTCCGAGCGCTCGTTCCTCGAGCAGCGCATTCTGCGGCGCAGTCGCGACAAGCTGCTGTTTGTGATTGGCAAGGCCGACCTGCTCTCTCCCGAGGAGCGGGCCGAGGCGACGCGCTACGTGCGGGACAACTTGCAGCCGCTGCTCGGATCGGAGCCGATGATCTTCCCGGTCTCGGCGCGGCTCCAGCTGGCCGGTCGCAGCGACGAGAGCGGCATTCCCGAGCTCAAAAACTATCTGGCACGCTATCTGTCCGACGAGCGCGGGCGGGTGTTGCTCGACAACGCCAGCTCCGACGGCCAGCGGCTTTGTGCCTATCTGCGCCAGAACCTCGGCATCAAGGCCCGCTCGCTGACGCTGACCCTCGAGGAGCTGGAGTCGCGGATTGCCAAGGTGCAAAAGGAGCTGTCGGGCAAGCAGCAGACGATGCGCCAGCTGCAAGCGCGGATCGTCGCGGAGTCGGACGCCATCAAGGCGCGGATTCGGCTCGATCTCGAAGAGTTCGTGGCGGCCTTCAGCGCAGCGCTGCCGGGTGAGATCGATCGCGCCAGTGCCGACGATGTCCGCAAGTATTTGCAGCTGTTTCTTCAAGACACGTTCAAGCAGTGGGCCGAGCAGGAAGGCGACCGGGTCGCGGGAGAGCTTGAGCGGCTCGCCGAGCAGATCATCCAGATCACCAACGAGAACGTGCAGCAGGCGATGGCGACGCTGGCGGCGGAGCTGGGTCCGGCGGACACGCGCGTTGATCTCCAGGTCGACACCCTCAAGTACGACGTCGGGATCTTTGCGCTCGGGGCGCTCGGCACCGGCATCTTCCTGTTCGTCAACACCTTCGTCGGTGGACTGCTGACGCTGGCGGCGCCGGTGATTGCCGTGCTGATTCACAGTCGGATGGCCGACGAGATCAAGCGTCAGGCCAAACAGCAAGCGCCCCAGGTGGTGCAGACCGCCGCGCAGGCGATGCTGCCGCGCTTTCAGCAGATCGTCGACGACTTCGCCGCTCGCTTGGCTGACTTTGTGACGGCGGCGGGACAGGCGCTGCATCGCGGCATCTCGGAGATGCTCGACCGTGCTCTGGCCGAGCGTCGGGCGCAAGGGCTCGACGTGGCGGTGCGGCAGCGCGAGATCGATGGCCAGATCGAGGAGCTGCGACGGCTCGAAGACCGGCTCGACCAGATTCGCCAGTCGCTGTGGGCGCCGGCGCTTGATACCGACAGCGTGGCGGGGTCTGCGTAGGCGATGCCGAGGCTGACGGTGACGCTGGTTCCCTGCTATTCGGACAACTACGCCTACCTGCTGTCGTCGCCAGACCGGGCCGAGGTGGTGGTGGTCGACGCCTGCGAGACCGCGCCCCTGGAGTCGATGCTCGACGGGCGGCGGCTGGCGGCAATCTTGTCGACGCACCATCATCCCGACCACGTCGGTGGCAACGAAGACCTGGCGGCGCAGCATGCGGGGCTGGTCGTCTGCGGACATGGCACCGAGCTGACCGACGGCCATCGCATTCCCGCCCAGACGGTGGGTCTGTCCGACGGGGAAGAGTTCTCCGTGCTCGGCCAGCGGGTGATTGCCTTTCATGTTCCCGGTCACACCCTGACCGCGGTCGCCTACTACTTTCCCGACGAGGGAATGGTCTTTACCGGCGATACGATGTTTGGCGCCGGCTGTGGTCGGCTGTTCGAGGGTACAGCGTCGCAGCTGCATGCTTCTCTACAGCGTCTGTGCGGACTGCCTCCGTCGACGCGCGTCCATAGCGGCCACGAATATCTGGCCCGCAATCTGCGCTTCGCCCGGCACCTCGAGCCAGACCATGCACCGACGAAGGATCGCGAGCTGGACTGTCTGCGCCGTCGCGAGCAAGGTCAGCCCTGTGAGCCGTCGACGCTGGCCATCGAGCTTCTGACCAATCCGTTTGTGCGCTGTGAGGTGGCCGCGGTGCAGTTGGCCGTGGCGACCCGGCCCGTCGAGATGGGCGATGTAAACACGGGGCAGCTGTCGAGCGTTGAGGTGTTTGCCCGTCTGCGACGGTGGCGCAACACATTTTAGTCCGTAACGCGGCCTTCTGACTCAGCGCTCAGCGACGGACAGAACGCGAGGGAGCGATGATCAGGACCTTTCAAGAGATCGCGGCGAGTGATCTGTCCAAGGTCGGTGGCAAGGGCGCCAACTTGGGCGAGCTGACGAGGGCCGGCTTTCCAGTGCCGCCCGGTTTCTGTGTCACCACCGACGGATTCGCGGCCTTTGTCGCAGGCTGCCCAGAGCTGCCAGCCCTCTACGATGCCCTCGATGTGCTGCCGGCCACGGACGTGGAGGCGGTGCGGGTGCTCGGGGCTCGCGTTCGGGCGGCGCTCTGTGCGGTGCCGCTGCCTGATGCTCTGGCGACGGCGGCGCTGGCGGCCTGGCGGACGATTGGCGCAGAGCATGCCTACGCGGTTCGCTCCAGTGCCACCGCCGAGGATCTGCCGGGAGCATCGTTCGCCGGTCAGCAGGACACCTACCTCAATATCCGGGGCGAGGCAGCGCTGCTCGATGCCATCCGTCGCTGTTTCGCCAGCCTGTTTACCGACCGCGCGATCTTGTATCGGCAAAAAAACGGCTTCGGTCATCGCGGCATCGGCTTGTCGGTGGTGGTGCAGCGCATGGTATTTCCCGATGCTTCCGGCATTCTCTTTACCGCCGATCCGGTGAGCGGCCACCGCGGCACCATCACCATCGACGCTGGCTTCGGCCTCGGGGAAGCGCTGGTGAGCGGCCTGGTCACCGCCGACCTCTATCGAATCGACAAGCACAGGTTGGCGGTCAAGGAAGTCCGGATTGGCGACAAGGCACTGGCGATTCGTCCGCTTCCCGACGGTGGAACCGTGACCGAGCCGCTGCCTCCAGAGCAGCGCAGCGCCCGCGTCCTCGATGATGCAGCGCTGGCTGAGCTATGCAGCCTGGCGCGCAACGTCGAGGCCCACTACGGCGGCGTGCCCCAAGATCTCGAGTGGTGCCGCGAGCGCGGGAAGCTGTTCCTTGTGCAGGCGCGACCGATTACCTCGCTTTATCCGCTGCCGGAGCCGCTGCCCAGCGACGGAGCCCTGCATGTCTACTTTGGGTTTAGCCACGCCCAAAACATGACGGCGCCGATCACGCCGCTCGGGCGCGATATCTGGCAGACGGTGCTTCCCATCGGAAAACCGCACCTCTCCGATGTTCCGGCGGTCCCGACGGTGATGGTGGCGGCGGGCGGACGGCTCTACATCGACGTGACGAGTGTGCTGCGGGTGCCGCTGTTGCGTCGGACGGTGGTTGGAATGCTGTCGGCAATTTACCCCGATGTCGCGTCGCTGATTGAGCTTTTGGCCGACCGACCCGAGGTGCAGGCTGCCTCGCCGCCGAGCCTGCGCAACCTGCCGCCGCTTGTGTCGCTGCTTGGCCCGGTGCCGCCGCGGCTGCTGCGCGAGCTGTTGTGGGGCACTCCCGAGGAGCTGCTGCCGACGCTCGACCGCCTGGTCGAGGAGCAGCTGAGTGAGTTTCGCCAGCAGGTTCAGGCCCTGCCCGAAGGAGTGCCTCGGATCGAGGGTCTGCTGCCGCTGATAGCGGGAATGTTCGGGGTCCTGCCCAACTTCGTGCCGCGTTTTGCCGTCGGAATGTTGTCGCTGCGGCTGCTTCGGAGTCGCTTTGCCGGGACGGAGCATGCTGCCGATGTCGAGGCGCTGCAGCGTGGCCTGTACGGCAACGTCACTACCGAGATGGATCTCCTCGTCGGTGACCTGACGGACCTCGCGCGGCCTTATGCGGCGCTCTGTGCTGCGCTGCGGCAGGGCATTGCGGACGACTCGGCGCTCCAGGCCCTCGCGAGCTTGCCGGGTGGTCCAGCGTTTCTCCGCGGTCTGGCCAGCTTTCTCGATCGCTTCGGAATGCGTGGCCCCGGCGAGATCGACGTTGGGCGGCCCCGTTATTGCGATCAACCAGGACTCCTGCTGAGCAGTATCGTCGGTGGTCTGTCCCGAGCCGACCCACCGGGGGCCCATCGCGCGCACTTTCTACGGCTCCAAGAGCAAGCGGAAGAGGCCGGGCGGCGACTGGTGGCAGCGACGGGGGGCGGCCTCTCGGCGAGGCTGGTGGCGCGGCAGGTGCGCGGGGTGCGACATGCGCTCGGGCTGCGCGAGCATCCCAAGTATTTCCTGATTCGGGCCTTGGCCGAGCTGCGAAAAGAAGTGCTGGCCGAGGCGGAAAAACTGGTGGCCGCGCAGCGCCTCTCGGTCGTCGACGATGTTTGGTATCTGCACTATGCCGAGCTGCTGCAAGTGCTCGCCAATCCGCAGCTCGATCTACGTCCAGTCCTTGCCGACCGTCGCAGTGACCAAGCGAGGTTTGCCCATCTACAGCCGCCGCTGGTGATGACCAGCGAGGGCGAGGTGCCGCGGCTGGCGCCTCCCCAGGATCTGCCGCCGGGTGCGCTGGCTGGCCTCGGAGCCTCGGCGGGCCTTGTCGAAGGCGTGGCGCGGGTCATCCTCGATCCGTCGCGCGAAGTCCTGCACGCCGGCGAGATCCTCGTCGCTCCCTACACCGATCCAGGCTGGACGCCGCTGTTTGTCAACGCCGCCGGACTGGTCTGTGAAGTGGGCGGCATGATGACCCACGGCTCGGTGGTCGCCCGTGAGTACGGCATCCCCGCCGTCGTCGGAGTCAGCGGCGCAACGCAACAAATTCTCAGCGGCCAGCGGCTCCGCATCGACGGCAGCCGCGGCATCGTGGAGATCATAAAGACCGAAGCGAGCAGCTAGCAGATTCCCGCCGCCTCTTCCTCTTCGTCGGGAAGATAAGCAAACGTCCGCACCAGCCGCACCAGCTGTTCGCGCTGCGCATCCCCGAGGTCGACGAACTGGAGGCCCATGCCCGGCTGCCGACTTTTGTCATCGTCGTCGCGCGGCGGGTTGATCCAGATCACCTCACCCTCGAGATCCATCGCCGGTCCACCGGGCGGGCTGAAGCGCAGGTTCAGGCGCGTGCCCGGCGGCTCGGGCGTCCGCGTGCGGATGAAGATGCCCATCGCGCTGATGTCCGAAATGTACGCAAACAGGAACGTGTCCGAGGCCCGATAGTCAACGGCCCAGTCGACGAGAATGCGCTCAAATACGCGACGGTCGCTGCCACTGCGCCGATCGACAGTCCCATTGACGCTGGGACTTTCTGTTTCTCGACGGTCCTTGGCAAGCTGGGGAGGTCTGTTCATTGCGGGCTATGTCCTCGAATGCGAAGAGTTGCGCCTTCCATACAGCGTCACATCGAGGCGGAAAAGTTTTTTGTGCAAACTTCCGTGATTTGTCGACGATGCGACTAACCGCCAAGGACTGACAGGGTGGCGGTGACGGCGGCGGCGACGGCCAGCGGGATCGACAGGTTGTCGTCGAGATGGGTCGAAAAGATCTCTGCCACGGCGCCACCAAGGCCGGCGACCAGCGACGCGAGCAGGCGCGTGGGCAGCGGCACCGGCAGCAGCGCGACGGCAACCGCCAAGGCGGCCAGTGAACCGACGCCGACAAAAGCCATCGAGCCTTCTAGCGATCGTCCTGCCGCCAGGCGCGTCCGGCCAAAGCGTCGTCCGATCAGGGCCGCCGCCGGATCCCCAAAGCCGAGCACTGCGACGGCAATTGCCGATACTGCCGGCGTACAAAACAGCGCCAGTGCCATCAGCGCCGTCGCATACCACGTCGAGGAGTTCACCCGATGCCGCTCGTGGGCGTGGGCAACCTTGCCGAAAAACGCCATCAGCCGCTCGTTGACGCGCGGGTTGATTCGCCGCGCGATCTCCATCGACCAGGCAAACCCGAAAAACAGGCCAGCCGCCACGATCAGCCAGATCTGGGTCGGTGCAAATCCAATCGTCAGCACCGCCGCCATCGCCGACGAGACATGGAACAGGCTGCGGGCATAGTTGGTCGGTCGCAGGCTCGGTGCCGGCAAGGCCGCTCGACGCAGACCCGCCGCCAGCGCCTCGTAGGCCGGATGGACTTCACGCTGAAACGCTGCCCAGAAGGCCCGGCTCGACTCGGCGTTTCGCGCCTGCGCGCGCAGGATCGCCGCTCGGAGCTGGGACAGGCGGTCGGGCAAGATCGCCGCCGGCTCACTCGCTGCGGTTGCAGCCGATGCCTCGCACAGCGACTGAACCTTAGCGACGATCGCGGCCAGCTGCGTGCGGGCCTCTGCTTCCAGCTCGTCGCGGAACGACGAGGGATCGATCTTGCGGAGCAGGGCATACAGTTCGCTGGACAGTTCCTGGGTAGCTGCGGGGAGGGCTGTGGTCATCAGGAAACTAGTGAAACACCATCCCCTGTCGCGGTGGTTTCATAGGTTGGTCACGGTTTTGTCACGGTCAGCGGGGCTGGGGCGTCGGGTCGGGAGTTTTTTCTAGGGCCCACCGCTTGGCGGTTGGCTAAGCTACGCGGCATGTCCGCCCGTCGTCGTCGCGCCTCGTCGTCGTCATCGCCTTCGTCCTCGGGGCCACCGGCCTCTGCGCCCGAGGCCACTTGTGCGCAGCCTGGGGATGCCGAGCCAGCGAGTCCGGTGGCCGTCGAGTCGACCAGTGACACCACGCCCGTTCATGCTCCCGACGGTGAAGTCACCCGGCGCGGTCGTCGCAAGCAGGTTCCGGTGCTCAGCGAAGACGAGCTGCTGGTCCGACCTTCGATCGCCGAGCTGCTCGAGAAGCTGCCGCTCGATCCCGGCGTCTATCTAATGAAGGACAAGCGCGGGCGGGTGATCTACGTCGGCAAGGCCAAGAACCTCAAGAACCGCGTCCGCAGCTACTTTCATCGCTCCGGAGACAATCGCCCGTTTGTGAAGCTGCTCGATCGCATCTTGTCTGACATCGAGACGGTCATCACGAGCAGCGAAAAGGAAGCGCTGCTTCTCGAAAACACCCTCATCAAGCAGCACAAGCCGCGCTTCAACGTGCGGCTCATCGACGACAAGAACTATCTGGTGCTGCGGCTCGACTCCAAGGCGCGCTTTCCTAGGCTCGAAGTAACCCGCAAGATTCGCGAAGATGGCGCGCGTTACTTTGGGCCGTATCACTCGGCGCGGGCGTGCCGGCAGACGCTGGAGGTGATCGGGCGGCACTTTCGGCTGCGCACCTGTACCGATCAAGTAATGAACAGTCGGCGGCGACCGTGCTTGGAGTATCAGATCAAGCGCTGCGATGCGCCGTGTGTGCTGCCGGTGCTGCCTTCGCAGTACGGCGAGCAGGTCCGCGACGTCTCGCTGTTTTTGGAACACAAGTCGAGCGAGCTGCTCGATAGGCTGCGCAACCGCATGCTCAGCGCGTCGGAGAACCTCGAGTTCGAGATGGCGGCGGCGCTGCGCGATCAGCTCAAAGCGATCGAGATCACTCTCGAGCGGCAGCACGCAGTGGCGACCCAGTTCGTCGATCAAGACGTCATGGGTTACTACCGCGAAGGCGACGTGCTGGAGATCGCCGTGCTGCTGATTCGCGAAGGCAAGCTGGTCGGGCGCCGCACCTTCCGCTGCACCGGTCAGGAATTTCCCGACGAGGAGTCGCTGTCTTCGTTCGTCAGCCAGTATTACGATCGCCCCGGCATCGAGATTCCCGACGAGGTCCTGCTGCCGATTGAGATCGAGGACCAGCAGGCCAAGTCGGACTGGCTGCGCGAGCGAACCGCCGAGCTGTTTGGGCGGGCGCGCAAGGTCGAGGTGCAGACGCCCAAGCGCGGGCCTCGGCACCGGCTGGTTGACCTCGCGAACAAGAACGCGGCGGCGGCCTACAGCAGTCGGCGCAACCGCACCCGCGACACCGAAGCGGCGCTCGGCAAGCTACAGCGGCGACTCGGCCTGAAATCGCTACCGCAGCGGATCGAGTGCTTCGATATCTCGCATCTCCACGGCAGTGACACGGTGGCCTCGCGGGTGGTGTTTCTCGACGGGGAGCCGGCCAAGCAGCTCTACCGGACGTTCAAGGTTCGCTCGGTCGAAAACGATGACTTCGCGGCCATGTACGAGGTGCTGTCGCGTCGCTTCCGCCGGGCGCTGGGCAAAGAGACCGGACCGAGTGAGGCGGGCCAGGAGGTCGGTTTTTCATCGGCGCAGGTGGCACGAAGACGGGCGGCGGCGCTGCTGCCGGTGCAGGTGCCGAAGCGAGGTGGTCCAGCGCAGCCCATTCCCAGCGACGATGCGGAGGCGGTGCCCATTGAGTCTGAGTCGCTCGAAGCGATCGAACTCGATGATGCCGAGATGGTCGATGCCCAGCGCGAAGCCGCCCTTGGCGAGTCTTTAGAAGATGAGTCCGCTCCAGCGGACGCCGACCCCTGGGCGCTGCCCGATCTGCTCGTGATCGATGGTGGCAAAGGACAGCTGGCCACGGCGCTGGCGGCGCTGCGTGATATCGGCATCAACTGGGCTGCGGACCTGGACGTCATCGGTCTGGCCAAGGAGCGCGAGGACGTAAGCGGCGATCGCAAGCCCGATCGGGTGTTTCTGCCTCGGACCAAGGACCCGATTCGCCTGCGCGACAACACCGCCGAGCTGTTCGTGCTGTCGCGGATTCGCGACGAGGCGCATCGCTTTGCGGTCAGCTTTCACCAGAAGCTGCGCGACAAGCGGGTCATTCGCTCTCAGCTCCAAGAGATCGTCGGGATTGGGCCCAAGCGTCAGCAGGCGCTGCTTCGGACGCTGGGCAGCGTGCGGCGGATTCGCACCGCCAGTCGTGACGAGCTGCTCGCCGTGCCGGGCATGAGTGAAGCGGCGGTCGAGGCCGTGCTGCGCTTCTTCCAAGAGGCAGCGTCCGGCGAGATCGCTGTGCCGAGCCAGCCGGCGCCCGCTGCGACCCCAGCCGCCCCCGATGTGATTGAAAATGCTGCGACGGCAGAGCTAAGTGCGCTTGCCACCGACGATAGCGAAGACGATCTGGAGCGATCGGTGGCCGCCGTCTTTGGGGCCGAAACCAAGGCTGAAGACCCGGTCGCACAGCCCGGCCCCCGCGCAGGGTTGGGCAGTTAGAAGCCCTTCAATATGGGCACCGCTCCGCCCGATCTTCGAGCGCTACTTCTCGACGGAGATTGCCAAGTTAGCGGCCCGGAGCGTTTGGGGAATTGCACTGCGTTACCCTACATGTTAAGTAGCGATCCTCTTGTCGTTACGGCGGTTGGTTCTTCGGTCTTGCAGGTTGAGCCCGTCGGCACGGCGAGGGAAAAGCAGCATCTGAATCGGCACCACAACTTTTGTTCAGCCCGCCGGGGTTCTTGGGTCTCGGGCTGAGGCGCTTGGCCTGTAGCTAGCCACTTGGGCACCCTATTGTCTAACGGCGACCTGCGGGTCCAACGACCGTATGAGGAATGAGCACATGATGGAGAAGTCGGAAGCAGCGGTCATTATGGGTGGCACCCGAAAATATTCGAGCACCTCTTCGTCGAGCGGTCCCCGGTCCGTCAGCAAGGCGAAGGCAGCGAGCGACGCCAAGGCGACCAAGAAGCGGCCAGCGAGCCGTGACAAGGCCGCCAAGAGCGAACGCAGCGACCAGCGGGCTAGCAAACCGGGTCTCCAGATTCCTCGCTATTTCACCAAGCCCGGCGTCGATCCTTTTAACGAAGTCGAGTGGGAGCTTCGCACCGCCAGCATCACCGGCGAGAGCGGCAAGGTCTACTTCGAGCAAAAGGACGTCGAGTTCCCCAAGAGCTGGTCGCAGCTCGCCACCAACGTCGTCGTCCAGAAGTACTTCCGTGGCGCGATGGGTTCGCCGACACGTGAGCGCTCGGTCCGCCAGCTGATTGGCCGCGTTGTCTCAACGATCACCGGCTGGGGCATCAAGGACGGCTACTTCCGTACTGAGAGCGACGCCGAGACCTTCCACGCCGAGCTGACCCACCTGCTCATCCAGCAGAAGATGGCCTTCAACTCGCCGGTCTGGTTCAACGTCGGTGTCGAGCCAGAGCCGCAGTGCTCGGCCTGCTTCATCAACAGTGTCCAGGACACCATGGACAGCATCCTCACCCTCGCCAAGACCGAGGGCATGCTGTTCAAGTTCGGCTCTGGCACGGGCACCAACTTCTCGTCGCTCCGCAGCTCGCGTGAGGCACTGCAGGGCGGCGGTGGCGCCTCGGGCCCGGTGTCGTTTATGAAGGGCTTCGACGCGTTTGCGGGCGTTATCAAGTCGGGCGGCAAGACCCGTCGCGCCGCCAAGATGGTCATCCTCAACGCCGAGCACCCCGACATCGTCGAGTACATCCACTGCAAGGCCAACGAAGAGAGGAAGGCCTGGGCGCTCATCGACGCTGGCTACGACGGCAGCTTCAACGGCGAGGCCTACAACTCTATCTTCTTTCAGAACAGCAACAACTCGGTGCGCGTCACCGACGGCTTCATGGAGTCAGTGGTCCACGATCGGCCCTGGCACACCCGCGGCGTCACCAACGGCGCAGTGGTCGATACCTATCGCGCTCGTGATCTGTGGCACCAGATTGCCGAGGCTGCGCACCAGTGTGGCGATCCCGGCCTCCAGTTTGATACCACCGTCAACGCCTGGCATCCCTGCCCCAACTCCGGGCGCATCAACGCCTCGAATCCGTGCTCGGAGTACATGTTCCTCGACGACAGCGCCTGCAACTTGGCCAGTCTGAACCTGCGCAAGTTCCAGTTTCCCGTCGGACATGCCCAGGCCGGCGACTTCGATGTCGAGTCCTTCGAGCGCGCCGTCGACCTGACGATCCTGGCGCAGGAGATCATCGTCGATAACGCCCGCTATCCAACGCCGCAGATTGGCCAGAACAGCCACCTGTATAGGCCGCTCGGACTCGGTTACGCCAACCTCGGCGCGCTTTTGATGTCGCGCGGTCTGCCTTATGACTCCGACGCGGGCCGGGCCTATGCCGGGGCGGTGACGGCGATCATGGGCGGTCGGGCCTATCGAATGAGTGCCGAGATTGCTCGCGACCACGGCGGACCATTCGCCGGCTATGAGAAGAACCGCGAGCCATTCCTCGGCGTGATGCGCAAGCACCGTCAGCACGTCGACCACATCGACTCGGCGCTGTGCCCATATGACCTGCTCCAGGCAGCGCGGGCGGCCTGGGACGAGGCGGCGACCATCGGCGCGACCTATGGCTTCCGCAACGGCCAGGCTACGGTGCTGGCACCGACGGGAACCATCGGCTTCATGATGGACTGCGACACCACCGGCATCGAGCCGGACATCGCGCTGGTCAAGTACAAGCGGCTGGTCGGCGGCGGCATGCTCAAGATCACCAACCAGACCGTAGCCGAGGCGCTGACTCGACTCGGCTACGACACGGCGGCGCAGAAGCAGATCATCGAGCACATCACCAGCGAAGACACCATCGAGGGTGCGCCGGGTCTCAAGAGCGAGCACCTGGCGGTGTTCGACTGCGCGTTCCGAGCCCAGAACGGGACCCGCTCGATTCACCCGATGGGTCACATCAAGATGATGGCGGCGGCGCAGCCGTTTATCTCGGGGGCGATCAGCAAGACCGTCAACCTGCCGAGCGACGCCTCGCTCGAGGACATCGAGAACGCGTACATGCAGGCGTGGCAGCTTGGGCTCAAGGCGATTGCCATCTACCGTGACGGCTGCAAGCGCAGTCAGCCGCTGTCCACCTCGAAGACCGAGAACACCAGCGGGCCGGCGCAGGCGCTCGCGGGGAGCAGCATGCCGATTCAGGTGCTGCTAGACAAGCTGCCGGCGGACTTGCGGCAGCAGCTGCGCGATGCCACCTCGCTGAGCGTCGAGGACTTCCTCCAGCAGGTCGCGGCGCTGGCCAATCCGAAGGGCCCGCCGATGGCGGTTCGCCGCAAGCTCTCCGATGAGCGGCGCTCGATCACCCACAAGTTTTCGATCGCTGGCCACGACGGCTATATCCATGTCGGCATGTACGAGGACGGCTCAGCGGGCGAGATCTTCGTGCGGATGGCCAAGGAAGGCTCGACGATTTCGGGGCTGATGGACAGCTTCGCAACCGCGGTCTCGCTGGCGCTCCAGCACGGGGTGCCGCTGAAGCTCCTGGTCGACAAGTTCAGCCGCACCCGCTTCGAGCCGTCGGGCTGGACCGGCAACCAGGACATTCCGCGCGCCAGCTCGATCATGGACTACCTGTTCCGCTGGCTGGAGGCGAAGTTTTTGCCCGAGCAGGTACAGGGCGAGCAGCTGGAGATGGATCTGCCGACCCCGGCGCCGACGACTCCCCAGACCGTCGAGTCGCCCCCGGCTCTGCCGAATCTGAGTGCGCTGTTTGGAGCGGCTCAGCCCCGCGGCTTCCGCGCCGAGACCGATGCACCGACTTGCCACGAGTGCGGCACCATCATGGTCCGCTCGGGCGCCTGCCACAAATGCATGAACTGCGGCGCCACGTCCGGTTGTAGCTAAGCGGCCATGACCCTCTACGGGGCGGTGAACAGGCAGCGGGTGACGGGCTGGATCAGGTCGGCGAGTACGTAAAGGTAGTACTGCTGGCCTCTTTGGAGCGCTGCGGGGGCGGCGCCGCTGGTGCCGCCGCCTGTGCTGTCGATGCCGCCGCACCGCGGGGCCGCTGAGAACACGCCGCCACCGAACAGCTCGCAGCCGCGCTTGGTCGAGCCGCACTTGTCGGCGTTGTCGCCGATCGCGTTGACCGCGATGTACGCTCAATCAGAGTCACGTCCGCGCGCCGGAGATAACTCCAAATTTGCCAAGAATTCATTGATTTCCATGACATATCGGGGCGAAAATTCGGGTCGGCGCCACTCTATTTCATCGGCGCAGTCCGGGTGGGCTGCGGTGAGAGTTGCGCAGCTCAACATACTCAGCGCTGGAGAGACTGAACCTCATGCGAAAGAACTTGTTGTTTGTAGCCTTGGTGTTGGGCGGTGCGGTAACCGCCCTGGGTGGTTGCCCCGATCCCGAGACCGGCCCTCCCGAAGTTCCGATGGACATGACCCAGCCCAAGCCGTTTCATCTGACCGGCATGGTGGTGGGGAACATGGACATGCCGATTGCTGATGCGTCGATCAAGGTCGGCGCGACCGTCACCGCGAGCGGACCGGACGGCAAGTTCATGGTCAGCCTCCAGAATCCCAAGGCACCGATGCCGTTCTCGATCAGCGCCCCCGGCTACATCCCGTTTGTGTCGAACGTGACGACCGACTCGATGAATGTGAAGTATCGTCTACAGCGCGTCACCGAGACCTCGTTCCCGAGCAGCCTGTTTCCGCTGACCATCTCGGACCCGTCGAGCGGCGCGGTGGTGTCGATTCCCGCCGATGGACTTCAGGGGCAGGGCGGCGCGGCGCCGAGTGGTGAAGTGATTCTGTCGATCCGCTTCATCGATCCCGCCAAGCAGCCGATGCCGGGCGAGGATGGGGCGTTTGGCGCCAAGGGTGAGCCGCTGGTGCTCGATACCTATGGCGTGCTGTACACCGCCGCCCGTGATGGCAATGGCGCTCCGCTCCAGCTGAAGCCGGGCGTGTCGATGACCATCTACATTCCGGTCACCAGTGATCGCCTGGGAGCGGCTCCGATGGACGTCGGTCTGTGGCGGCTCGACCCAACCAAGAGCGCCTGGGTGCCCGAGATGAACGCCGCTGGCATGCCGGCGATGCTGACGCGCAAGAACACCAACTTCACCTGCCGCGACAAGCAGCTCGACCCGTGCGACATCCTGTCGTGCAGCAGCGTCTCGAACCAGGCGTGGGTCGGTCAGGCATCGTCCTTTGGGTTCCTCAACGCCGACGTGACCTTCGACAAGCCGGCGTGTCTGCGCCTCGAGGTCGGTGGCAACCAGCAGGTCTGCCTGCGCTTCGAGATTCCGTCCGGTGGCTCGATCAAGCTCAAGGAGCACTGCTACGGCCAGGGCACTCACGCGCTGTACAACCTGCCGCCGAATCTGCCGCTGATGGTCAAGACGCTGACTCCAGGCTTAAGCTGTAGCCCCGAGGTGTCGACGGGCAAGATGGCCAACCCAGGCGACGTCTGGGGCGGGACCGGAATGCCCGACAATCCCGCAGTGTGTAAGGGCTCGCTCGCGATTCCACCGAATCCGTAGGTGTCGTCCGTACGCCCGCTCGTTCCGGGAAGGGCCTTCCTTCGCCCACTCTGTCCCCTCTCGCGTTCCTAGCGCTTCTCCGCAAGCTCCCGCAAACGCTCGTCACGCTGCTTTACTCAGCACTCCTCTGCCATATAAGATGACCGGGGCTCATTGTCGCGATGCAGCTCGTCCGGCATCCCGGAGCAGTCACTCGGCCATGATCTTTGAGCACACATATCAGACCTTTTTGGCGGCCTGTCAGGACATCGTTCGTCGACGAGAGCGACTCGCCAAGCCGGTCATTACCAATCTGCTGCTCGATCATGTCGATCCCTCCGTTCCCAACCATGCGCTGATTTCCCACATCATGGCCGAGGCGCTGCTGCGCCGGATCGATCGCAACTTGGTCGAGGCCAAGAACATCTATCTGCAGCGCTTCGATGTCTCGCAGATCGATCTGTTCTACCTGATGACGAAGGGAAACCCGCTCGTTGCAGAGAGCCATCGGATTGCCAATCAGCTCTTGGCGCAGACTCTGCGAGGACTCTCTTCGGCAGTCTTGATTGACATCGGAATCGGCAAAGGAGTGCAGATTGGCGCGCTCCTTCAGCTGCTCCAGCAGGACTCCGGTGATCTGAAGACGCTGCACATCCTGGCGATCGATCCGAATGCGGAGAATCTTAGCTCAGCGACGGAAAAATTGCTGTCCTCAGCGGTACAGAGCAAGCTCAGCGTACAGGTCCGTACCCATCAAGCGCTGATCGAAGATCTGACCGAGTCTGACCTGCGGCAGCTCACGCAAGATCTCCCGCTGCCGATCGTGATCAACAGTGCGTACACGCTGCATCACACGATGCACGTGACCCATGATACCCAGCGCCGCGGCCAGATCCTGCGCATGGTGGCCGATGCTTGGCAGCCCGTCCTGCTGACGCTGGTTGAGCCCAACGCGGATCATGACACCGAGAACCTGCCCAAGCGGCTCCATCAGTGTTGGGAGCACTTTGGGACTACGTTCCAGATGGTTGATAACGCGCCGATTGATCCGATCCAGAAGTTCCTGATCAAGGAACAGTTCTTTGGCCGCGAGATCCGCGACATCTTCGGGGTCAGTGATGCGTTTCGCTGCGAGCGTCACGAGCCCATTGATACCTGGCTGCTTCGTCTCACCAAGGCGGGCCTCGTCCCCGCCGTGCAGCCGCTTCGCGAGCCCAGTCAGCTTCCGTCCTACTGCACCCTGATTGCGAGCGACGGACTTTTCCGGCTGGGTTACCAGGGGCATCCCTTGATCGCAGTGTATGCCTATCGGACTCCTCTGCAGAAGGAAGTCAGTCGATGAGTGAAACCAGCGCTCCTAGTGAAGCGCCCGCCGAGATGATGGTGCATGGCTCCCTTATGCTTGGCTATGCGCGAGCCTGTATGAACCTCAACATCGTGGCCGGTCGTCGTGCCACAGAGATGCTGGAAGGAATCGAGCTTCAGCGGTGGTATCCGCTCAGCCGCTGGCATGCCCTTGAGCGAATCGTCGTCCACAGCTACCGCAACGCGCCGCCCATCATGCTCAAGGTGGGCGTCGAGATGATGAGCCTGTGGTATCACCATGGTCCGGGCCGCGAGCTGGTTCACAGCGGCGTGGGATTTCTGCACTTTCAGACCGCTGGCGGCGGCTTTCAGAGTGTGGTGCTCGGCTCGCCAGAGGCCGTCGGTGAGTTCAAGCTCCTCGATTTCGATGAAAAGCGCGGTCGTGCGATTGTCTACAGCACCACTCCGTTCAACCGCGACATGGAGCGCGGAGTCCTGATCGGCGGCGCACTGGCTGCGGGCGATCTTGACTACGTCGATGTCGTTCCCGATCAAGACGCCAACCGACTCCTAGTCGAGTTTCACTGATGAAGAGGGTGCCGCAATGACTTTAGAGGAGATCCTCGCTCAGGATGATCCGTCGCTGGTAACCCAGCTCTCTTCCGCCGATCTAGTTCGGTTCTTCTGGAAGTGGAAGGGCCTGAAGAGGCAGTTTGCGCGCGATACAGAGTTCTTCGTTGCAACCAATGAGAACCTCAAGCTCGCCTATGAAAAGCTGGACGAACAGGAGCGCGAGCTAAGCCGCGCGTACGGCATCATCCGCGAAGACCTGGGAGTGGCCAAGCAGGTCCAGACTGCGCTCCTCCCAGCGCCGCTCGCCGAGATGGAAGGACAGATCGAGCTGGCGGTCTTCCACCGTCAGCTTACGGAGGTCGGCGGCGACTATTACGACTTCTTCCGGATGAGCGAAGGACGCTACGCAATCGGTCTGTTCGATATCTCCGGACACGGAGTCTCTGCCGCGCTCATCATGGCCTTTCTCAAGGCCCAGTTTACCCAGGCGATGGAAGGGCAGCGTCGACTCCATGAGATCGTAAATCAGGTGAACATGGCGTCGTTTGACTTCCTGCGCGAAGTCCGGCGCTACTCCACCATCAACCTGGTTGCACTCGACAAAGACAGCATCCGTTACGTCTCGGGCGGCGGTTATGGCTATCTGCTCCATCCCGATGGACAGAGTCATCAGTTCCAGAAAGGTTCGCACTTCCTGGGACTGCGCAAAAAGCCCTACGAGGAGCATGTCCTGCCCTTCACCAAGGGAGACATTCTGGCTCTTTACACCGATGGAATGATCGAAGCGCAGGACCAGTCCGCGGCGCACTACTCGGCGCGGCGGCTGCACGCCATCATCGAGAACCATCGTGATCTGTCGATGCAGGAAATCCTGGTGCAGTGTGTGTCTGATTATCAGACATTCCGACAGCAAGATAGTGATGACTGCACCCTGATCCTGGTTCGTAGGAAGTCATGAGTACGCCCGCCACACCTGATACCGAGCCGAAGCGGACGGAACGTACAGAGCCAGCTGGACCGACGGTGATCGAGACCACGGTTTCGATCAAACCGCTGCGCAATATCATGGGCGATGTGGCCGGACTCCTGGGGGAGTCGATCATGTCGCTGATGCTAATGTTCTATCAGCCATCCGTGTGCAAGAAGGCCAACATCGTCATCTCAGAGCTGGTGACCAACGTCCTAGAGAACGTCTGTGATCCAGACAGTGGTTTTGTCCTGCGCTTGGCGATGGGGACCGAGCGTCTCGTGATCTCGGTACAGAACCAAGTTCCTCCAGAGGTTGCAAGCAGAGTGCTGGCCCGTGTAAGCAAGATCCACTCGACCAGCGATCCGCGGCGACTCCTCGTCGAAACCATTCGCGAGCGCCGCCTCAGTCGTCTCAAGGGCGGTCTGGGACTCCTCAGACTCGTCGCCGAAAACAAGTTTCATATTACTACCGACTATCAAGACGGGATACTCACCGTCCAAGCCGACTATCGACTGGAGTCGTTGCCATGAAGGTCCTGACCTTTGGTGAGATCATGGATGGAGGCAGAACGGTCTTCTCCTCCGTGACAAGCATCGACGGTGAGCAGCTTGTCGTCACGTTCAAGGGAGTGGTGCGAATCGACAATCCCTACCGCTATCTGTCGCCGTATCTGGCGACGCTGAGCGAGCAGCTACCCACTCTGTCGATCAAACAAACGAGCATCGACTTTACGGAGCTTCACTTCTGCAACTCGAACGGCTTCTACATCATCATGGACATCGTGGAGACTATCTACAGATCCTCGACGGGTCCGGTGCGGGTGCGTCGGCTCAAGGAAGATGACTGGCAACAGGAGACCCTGCCCATTCTCCTTAACATTGACGAAGAGGAGATAGCCAGTCGCACTTCCTTTGAAGATGTTCAAGAGATCTAGGGCAAAACGGTGGACAAAATCTTGCCGCTACTAGAGTCCTTGCTGCTGCGGATCGATGGGAATGACAGACTCGTTCCCTTGGGTAGTTCTGCCACTCGCCTCTTGTCTCAGCTGGATGAACAGAACAAGACTCTCTTGGGACTGTTTGGTGTCTCGGATCGCTCTGCGATGGTAGCGGCGGCGCAGCACGGTCATTCCCTGGACCATGTCGTCTCGGGGCCCGGCAACATGCGCTGGGGGATCAAGTGGCAGTTTGCAGTCGGTGATCATGATGCAGAGGGGCAGCCAACGATGCTGCTGGCCACCGGAATCAACTGGCTACCGACCGGAGATCTGGTGTCTGCGCTGACCCGCGAAAATCTCCTCTACAAGGAGATGCTGCTCAACCTGATTCCGTCTTTTATCGTCGATAAACTGCTCCAGCAGAAGGTCGTGCAGCCCAAAGCCTATCGGGACTGCTCGGTGATGTTTGCTGACGTGGTGTCCTTTTCGCGGATTGCTTTCCATCTCGATCCGGTCAGCTTGCTGCGGCGACTCGATCAGTATTTCTCGGCGATGGACCGGGTCGCACGCCAGTTCATGATGGAGAAGATCAAGACGATTGGGGATGCTTACATGGCCGTCTCTGGCATTCCCAATCGGCGGCCTGCTCACGCGGTCGATGCAGCGCTCGCGGTGCTGCACATGATCGATGCGATCAAGAAGCTACAGACGACGCCAGAGCTGTGTGGACCGCTCGATCTCACCAACTGGAGCTTCCGCTTCGGCATGCACTCCGGTCCCTGCATTGCCGGGGTCCTTGGGTCCTCGCGCTATCTGTTCGATCTGTGGGGAGACACGGTCAACATTGCCTCGCGCATGGAAGGGGCCAGCCAAGGCAACTGCTTGACCGTTTCCGAATCGACCCAGCGGCACCTTGTGCCGTTCTTTGAGCTGCGCTCGATGGGAGAGAAGTCCGTCAAGAACATCGGTGAGGTCAAGGTGTTCTTGGTCGACAGGCTGCTGGCAGAGTACTCCGCCGACGAAGCGGGGCTGATTCCCAACCAGGCGTTCTTGCGTCGCTATGTCGCGAATTATTACGATGCTCCGGGCCGTCCGCAGCGCAGCACCATGCCATCGTACTTTGGCAGTCTGCTGGCGAAGCTGGAAGCGGCCCAGTCGCGCTAAGGAGCAGACTGGAGCTTGTTACAGGAAGGCGGGATCGCGGTGTTCGCCAAACTCTGCGCGGAATACGTCGGAGACTTCGCCCAAGGTGACGTGGGCGCGCACGGCATCTAGGACCGCCACCATGATGTTGTCGCGCTGCGGATCAGTGCCGCGGCAGGCCCGTCGTAGCTCGGCCATCGTGCGCTTCACCGCCTCCGGATCACGACGTGAACGCAGATCCTTGACGCGCGCAATCTGCGTCTGTTCTACCTGCGAGTCGATCTTGAGTGTCGGAATCCGATCCGCCTCACTGCTTGCGTAGCGATTCACTCCCACGATCACACGCTCACCGGAATCGACGGAGCGCTGGAAGTGATAGGCCGAGTTGGCAATCTCGCGCTGCGGATAGCCATCCTCGACCGCCCGAACGATGCCACCCAGATCATCGATCTTGCGGATGTACGCCATCGCGCGCTCTTCCATTTCGTCGGTGAGCTTCTCAACAAAGTAGCTCCCGCCCAGTGGATCGGCCACCGCAGGGATTCCCGACTCCTCGGCAATGACCTGCTGGGTGCGCAGCGCCAGCGTCGCAGCATCTTCGGTTGGCAGTGCGTACGTCTCGTCATAGGAATTGGTGTGCAGACTCTGCGTTCCGCCGAGTACTGCGGCCAGCGCTTGCACGGTCGTGCGCACCACGTTGTTGAGCGGCTGCTGCGCCATCAGCGAGACCCCGGCGGTCTGGGCATGGGTCCGCAGAATCCACGAGCGCGGATTTTTGGCCTGGAAACGCTCGCGCATCACCTTGGCCCAGATCCGACGGGCGGCGCGGAACTTGGCAATCTCCTCGAAGAAGTCGTTGTGGACATCGAAAAAGAAGGACAGCCGAGGCCCAAAGGAGTCGACATCGAGGCCGGCGTCGATTCCCATCTGCACGTAGCCGATTCCGTCCGCGAGCGTGAACGCCAATTCCTGTACTGCCGTCGCTCCCGCTTCACGAATGTGATAGCCCGAGATGCTGATGGTATTCCACAGCGGCATCTCCTTGGTGCAGTACACCATCATGTCGCGCATGATTCGGATCGCCGGACGGATCGGACTTATCCACTCCTTCTGCGCGATGTATTCCTTCAGCATGTCGTTCTGGAGCGTGCCGCGCAGCTTGCTCGGCGGGACTCCTTGCCGCTCGGCCATCACGATGTAGCAGGCCAGCAGGTAGACCGCCGGTGCATTGATGGTCATCGAGGTGGTGACATCCGCGAGCGGAATGCCATGAAACAGACGCTCCATGTCCTCCACGCTGGCGACGTTGACCCCTTCGCGACCGACTTCTCCCAAGGAGCGCTCGGAGTCCGGGTCATGCCCCATCAGCGTCGGCATATCAAACGCTGTCGAGAGTCCGGTCTGTCCCTCTTTCAACAGGAAGTGGAATCGTCGGTTGGTGTCCTCGGGAGTCCCAAAGCCTGCGAACATCCGCATCGTCCACAGCTTGCCCCGATACATCGTCTCGTGAACGCCGCGCGTAAACGGAAACTGTCCCGGCTCGCCAATCTCCTCGTACGGGCGCAGGTCTTGGGGCCCGTAGTGGTTCTTGAGCGGAATGCCGGACATCGTCTCGTAGCGGCGGTTTTTCGTCGAGTCAGCCATAGCGCGAGTTTGCTCTGCCCTCGCTCCTCTCGTCAATACACAGCCCGACTGGCAGTGCGCGCCCACACGCCCCGACCTTCCTGCCACAGCCGCAGCGCTCGCCGAGCCAGCTCAATCTTCCTTTGAAAGTGCAGCTCATCGTGAAACACAGTCGAGACCATACTGCGACTGACCTTGTAGGTGCGGCGCAGACGATCCCGCCCCAGGTCGCCCAGCCGTGGCGTGGGACTGGTTGCCGAGGAGGTCTGCATCCGTCCGCCGCCCGCTCCTGGCGTGAGTAGCACCGATGGCACCGGGAAGCCTGGCGAGCTGTGACCCGGCGGATAGCCCTCGGTGGTCAGGTACTCGGCTTCGTCGCTTACCAAGTAGAAGGTATTGGTCAGGTCGCGGACGATCCGGCGCACTGTCTCGTGATTGAAGGCCGTGACATAGTCCTCGTCGTGACGCGCGATCCGCTGACGGTCGCGGGCGTCGAGCGTCTGGAACCACAGGTGCAGGTATTCCACCGCAGTGTCGACCGTAAACCACGGCTCCTCGACGAGGCTCAGCAGCACGAAGCTACACTCTGGACCGAGCATATACATGCCGTTTTCGCTCTGGAGTGCGGCTCGCTCCTCGGCGTAGACCTTCTCCAGCGCGAGCAGGATGTCGCGGTCGGTGATCTTCTGTTCCTCCCGCCGCGACGAGCGCAGTCGTTCGTCGATGCTCTGGATGATGAGCGCGCCGCAGTGCTGGAGCCAGGCCGGCACCCGGAACGTCTTTTCGAGCAGTAGCTGCTCGACGGACTGCGACTCGAAGCGCAGACCGAGCCGGGCAAACGGCTCGCGCACCATTCGCTCCGCACTCGACTCGTCGAGAGGCCCGAGTAGCCGCAGCTTGGCGAAGTTGAGCAGTGGACCAAACAGATCCCAGCGCGCTTCGACCAGCTCGGCGTGACCGGCCAAGATCACGCGACAGACCGCTCCACCTTGCAGCAGCAGCGCCGACGCCGAGCGCAGCTCCTCCAGCAGCGGCGACTGGCGACGCTGCTCGGGCGGCGTGGTCAGTCCTTCCAGCACGCCATCGACGACGTCATGCGGGAAATCGAGCTGCTCCAGGCTCTCGCGCAGCTTCGTCGTCATCACCCGCAGAAGCGGCGGCGCCGCCGGGGGCATTAGCGACGCCAGCGACTGTCCAATGGTTGCCGCTTCCCGCCACTCCCCGAGCAGATAGGCTCGCCGTTCGGTGCGCAGGATCGTATCAATCTCGTCGAGCACAATGGCAACGCTGCGGTCGGGATGCTTGCGCGTCCACTGATCCACGACCGCGCGCAGCGGTGGCAGCGGCTCGCCCAGCGCAAAGCCGGCCTGCGCTCGCACCGGGTCGATGTCCTCGAACAGCTCCAGGATCATCGACTTGAGCAGCTCGCGGCTTGTCGGTGCGGTGGTGTAGTCCATGCCGCGCGGAATCACCCGATAGCCTTGCTGTTCCAGCTCGAAGCGCACCCGCTGTAGCAGCGAGGTCTTGCCTATCTTGCGCGGTCCGACGACCAGGAAGTTCTCTTGCCGCTGACCGCGAATCTCTTCGAGCAGTGCCCGCCGACCGTAGAACATTTCTTCGATCAGCTCTTGGTTGGCGAGTCCCATCTTCGAGCGGAACGGCGACAAGGCGGCATACGATGCAGCCGCAGCCAGACGACGAATCAGCTCCTCGACGGGATTGTCGTGCAGCGCCGCGTGCTGGATGTCGGTGATGTCAATCGCCGCGACGTGGAACAGGTTCCGACTCCACGACAGCACCTCGGGCGAAAGCTCCGGCACCACCACGATCGCGGACAGCGAGGTATCGCTAATCGTCGCCTCAATTCCCGCAAACGAGGCATCCGAGCGCGACACCGGCATCGGCCCCGAGCCACCGCTCAGCATCGGCAGGCGCTTGCGCAGATCGACCTGAACCTGCTCGAGCGTCGGACGGTCGGGCTGTCCCGACGGCAGATACAGCACCACCCGCTTCAGCCACGGTAGCTGCCGTTTTTCGCGGAACTTGATCTGCACCGAGCGCAGGCTGAGCAGACCGGGATCGCTAGGCCCTTCTTTGCCGGTGCCGTCGACCAGGTCCAGCCGGAAGTAGCGAGCAATTGCCTCGACGAAGCGCGGCTCCTCCTGTCCGTCGACCCACTTGCGGCAGGCCCGCGATAGCTCCATAAACTCCTGCCAGCGACTCTGGCCACCTTGGACGTTGGGCCGATTCCAGCCCAAGACGGCACGGACCTGGGTCGCGTTGCCACCGAGCGAACGATCGACCGCAGCCGCGTCCCACAGCGGCAGACCACGCGTTAGGTTTCTGCCATCAATCGTGTTGGGAAGTCCCAGCTCGCCCTCGACTACGCCGAGCAGCGTTCGCAGCCACTCACGCGCCGATGGAGAGCGGAACGCATAGAACACCCGGTCGCCGCTCAGCTTGTGGTGGCTGACCAGTCCGAGCGCGCCGAGGTCATGGGCCATCTGCTCGAGCCAGCGTCCGCTCGCCTGTTCGCGACTGCCAAAGTCTTCCACCGGGGAACGACCACGCAGGCGCGGGCGGGGCTGCTTGAGGTAGGTCCACAGCACGCTCCGCGAGTCATGCAGACTGCCGCGGATGCGCACCTTCTTGAGCCACATCACGCGGTTGAGGTCGTCGATGGTGCGCTGATCAATCCGCACACCCGCCGACGCCACCACCTTGCTCGTCGGCAGCCGGTCCTTGCCCGAGATCGAATAGACCGGCTGATCGACCACCATTCCAGCACGCAAGTCAGCGACATCAAGATCCACCGCATCGCTGCACAGCGCCGATAGATACAGCCGATGACCGAGCGGCAGCGCACCCCACAGCGTCGATAAGAAAGTACCGACGCGGGCCTCGAATGCACTCGGTGCCAGCGGGGCTCGGCTGCGCTCGCGAAGCGCTTGTTCGACGAGCGGCAGACACTCAGCGCACAGCCGCAGGTCCGTGCCCGTGATGTCGATGAGCATCCGAACCGCCGACTGTGCCGTCGACGGGGGCGCCACACCCGGTAGCCCTGGACCACTCTGCGCCGACACCGACACGCCATCGCGATGGAGCAGCAGGTTGAGCAGCGCCTGTTCTAGCTCATTGCGCATCCGCTCGTCGGTACGCTGCTGCGACAGCGGGTCCGCCACCTCATCGAGATCCAAAAGCTCAATGTAGCGCGGCGGCTGAACGTCCGGCGCCGAGCCGGATGGCCCGGCTGAGTACGGCAGCGTCTGCATCAGCGTTGCCGCGGCCTGTGGTGAGACCAGCAGCAGCACCCGGCCTCGGTAGGCGAGGGCGATGCGGGCGCCCAGCACATATAGCTGCCGCAGCTCATTGTCTTCCAAGCGAGCGCGCTCGGCCAGCTCGGGCATGCCCAGGATGATGAGTCCACGACTGGCCGTGCCTCCTCCCGAGACCGGGGCATCGGCGACGGCTCGCACCACGGCATCAACGCTGTCGAGGCGGTCCGCACTTGGCAGTCCCAGCACCGTCCCCAGGCGATGACCAATCTGCTGCACCACCTCACGCAGCGTCGGCGTCAGCTGCCGCTGGCTGGTCATCGGCGATGGACCGCTGCTCGGGACTGGACTCCGGACCGCGACGTTGACCATCCGCCAGTCTTCGAGCGTATCGAGGGGTCGCTCGGGCCAATCGAGACCCACTGCCTCCGCGAGCAGCTCATGCGCATGGGCCGGAAACGAGGTCGTCAGCGCGACTGCGGCCTGCGCCGGTCGGAGCAGCTCTTGCATCTCTTGCTTGAGGACCGCAAACAGCGTCGGCAGTCGTTCGCCGAAGCTGTCGAACAGCGCCCGCGCCAGCACCCGTGACTCGCGACGGAACTGGCCTTCGACCGCGCGCTCGGTGCGCTTATCCCCATCGTGAGACAGCTCGATCTCGATGCGGTAACGTAGACCATCCGCGGCCATCGCCGCCGGACACTCCACCACCAGACCCAGCTCTTGGCCGGGCTCAAGATCAATGGCGTCGGGGTCGAGCACGCGGGCGCGGACCTCCTTGGGCTCGATGGAGCGAACGGCCAGAATCACCCCGTGGGCGGTTCGTGGCGCATCGGCGGCCAGAAGCACCGCGTAACGGAGCATCCGTCGACCCTCGGTGATGCCCAGATCCGAGACCAGACGAACCTCGAAGTCCGGCTCGGTACGCAGCCGCGTCGCTTCCTCGACGAGCACTTGCCACCAAATCGTCAGCAAGGCCACCACCGTCGCTTGCGGCCTCACCCGCAGCATCCGCGACACAAAAGCGCCGGTGTGATGAGCGGTCGGCTCTGAAGAGAGCTGCTGGAGCAGCTTCATCCTCAGGTTGTTGCGTCTCTGATCGAGCTGTGCCGCCACTTCATCGAGGGTGTGCGCAAGCTGGGCCTTGTTGTTCTTGCGATCCATCTCCTGGAGAGCTTGCTGAAGGAACTGCTGCTCGGTCAGGAACAGCTCTTCGTCGAGCAGGGCCCACGCTTCATCGCGATAGCGGTACGACAGGTGCTCGCTCGATAGCTGGTGATGGCTGCGCAGCGACGACAGCGCCTTGTCGACCGCCTGCGCCTGGAGCGAGGCCGTCAGCTCGGTGATGTTGGTGACATCGAACATCCGCAGCACGCCCTGCACCATTTCGAGCAGGGCCCAGGCGTCAGTGGTGACGCTATCGGAGCTGAGCGGCAGCGTCGAGCGGGTCAGCTCATCGGCCAGCCGTTCATAGTAGATCTGGTCAAAGCCATTCTCGACGGCGACCTCGAATAGCCAGGCCAGGTTTTCGTCGGCGGCAAAGCTCACCATCAGGTCGTCGTTTTCGTCGGCACCGACCGTGGGCAGGCGCGGCCCCCAGCGCCGGGACACCCCGAGCAGAAACGCTCGCGCTTCGGGATCGGGCAGGATCTCCGGCTGACACATCGCCTCCATCACCGGATGGGGCAGGTACAGACGCACTCGCGCTAGGTCGCCCGCCAGATACGCCCGCTGCCAGGTCAGGGCCGAGCGCAGCAGAAGGGCCAGGTTGGTCAGCAAGAAGCGGCTCGGCAGCGTCGGACCTACTGCCTCCAGCACCGCCACGATGTTGCGGAAGAAGGTCGGCTCCGCGTCATCGAACAGCTTGGCGCGGTCGAGCCGTTGCAGGTGACGAAGGAACAGCGCCGCGACGCCATCGACGGTGAGCGGCCACGGCACCGGGCGCGTATCGAAGCGGGCGTCATAGTACAAGATGAGCTGCGGCAGCCACAGCGACAGCTCGTCGATGTGCTCCGGTCGGACGTGCGCTTCGATGCACTGGAGCAGGTCACCACGGACCGCCAGCGGCTCCTCGCAGAACTGGACCAGCTTGCCGAGTAGCTCACGGGCTAGCCGCGACTGCTGAGAATCGGCGCCACTACCGGCGCCCCCGAGCGCAATGGGCACCAGCGAGTCAAACAGCTGCACCACCAGCAGCCGATGGCGAGGCGGTCTCGGCAGCGGCCAAGCCGCGACATCGAACACTTCGGAGCGAACGCTCTGCCTGAGCGGTAGCTCTCCGCCCGTTGATTCGTCGCCCTGGAGCATCAGCTTGCACAGGTGGAGCACGCTCGCCACTGCCGGGGTGCCGCGCTCCAGCGCTGTCTTGCCGCCGCTCGCCAGCCGACTCGTGCTCATCATCGCCGGAACCCTGGGCTCCGAGGTGGTGAAGATGGAGCCGGCGATCCGACCCTCACGCGCACTGCGCAGCAGCTCCCGCATCGCCACCGCTCGAATGTGAGGTCCCAGCCCACGCAGCGCCGCCCGCAGCAGCCCAACCCTTGACCCCGCCGCGCGAGTTCCCAAGTCGAGCAGGCGCGAGATGCTGTGCGTGTGATCGTCGTCGGGATGCGCCTCCCAGCTGGTCAGTACACCGCCGGCCAGCACCATCAGCAGTCGGAAGCCTCCTTCGGCCATCGGACGACAGATCATCCGCTGCGGCGTGCCTCCAGCCGCCAGGCGAGTGACTTCCTGTCCGTCGTGGCGGAAGTCGATCGCCACAATATGGACCTGCTCGTCCTCGGTGCCGATGGCCAGACAGGGCACCCCGAATACTCCGTCTGGGACGAAGCACAGCGCCGAGATCCCTTTTGGCAGCAGATACTGGGCATGCAGTCGCAGCGACTCCTCTTCGACGTGGAGCACCTGCACTTGCCCTGTCGACGTGCCAACCGCCAGAGTCGTCGCAGACTCATCGAGCGCGGCGCAGCACACCCCAGCCGGGGAGGGCGCCCACAGCGGCTTTTCACCCGGTCGATGTAGCTTGAGCCGCGCCGAGGCCAAATACAGTGAGCCGCCTGCCGTCGACACGACTGCGAGAAGATCGCTTGGTAACAAGCTCGAGCGCAGCCGCAGACCACCGTTCTGGCTATCGAGCACCAGCACCTGCGGTCGGGTTCGTTCCGAGGTTCCGGGCAGCCGGAGCACCAGCGACTCGATGCCTCGCGAAACGGGCGCTTCGGTGCGCGGCTCTTCCTCAATGTGACAGTCAAAGCCAATCGGCTCGACGGCGACTCCGCCACAGCGGGCTTCACCGCGCAGCAGCAGTCGTCCGTCCGCGAGCGGCGTAAAGACGATCAATCGGGTGTCTCCGGCCTCTTCGGTCCCGACGATCACCGTCGGTAGGACAGCATCGCCTTCTTTCCACAGTCGACGCGCTTCGACGAACCTGACGTTCCCCGGAATCTTGACCTCGGGGCCAACATGCGAAGCCAGCCACGGCCAATCCATGATCTCGCTCTCTGGGGTCTTGCCGTCCCAGCTGGTATGCGAGGGCTGGAGCGGCTCGATCCGGAGCGCCCTTTGCCGACCAATCCCGACCACACAGCTCCGCTCCGGCCAGCTGTCCGCCGGCATTTGCGGCGCGCTCTCGGACAGGTCAATCGGATCAATCGCCGTTGCAGAGAGATCCAGTCGCTCCAGCTCGATCGAGAACCGGTCGGTGCGCAGCTCCTCGGTGAGACCAATCGCCCGCAACACCCGTACCACGACGTCGCTGTTCTCATCCAGCTGCGGACGCTCGCCATCGGGTAGCCCCTGCAAGTGGTGTAGCCGCGCCTCCGATTCGATCGCCAGCGTCAGTGAATACTCGCGGGCTCGCAGGCTGCGGACGTTGAGCAGCTTGCGAAGCTCCGGTGGCGGCTGGTCGGCGCTGACCACCCCATCGAGGTCGGTGTTCAGCGTCGGTGCGAGCTGCCAGTACTGCTCAAAGAGGCGTCGCGAGATGCGGTCGATCTGATGGCGAACCAGGCGCGGCGCCCCCAGATAAATCTCCACCAGCTCGGCCAGCACCGTTCGGGCCAGCTGTAGCTTGGTCGTGGGGTCGAAGATGCCTTGCGGAATCAGGTCACCGGGGCCACCCTCCTGCATCTGTCGAGCCGTCAGAAGCGGCAGCGGTCCAGTGGGGGTCGAGCGTCCTTCGAGGGTCGCCAGCTGGGGAAGGTGCAGCAGCAGGAAGTGCTCCATGCTCACCACGGCCTCGCGCTGCGCTCGCTCGGGCAAGGTGTGCCAGCCGGGTTGTCCCAGCGTGAACCAGCGCACCAGCTCGACCACGGCATGAGTTGCGGGTCCACTGCTCTCGAGCACGCGACTCAGCAAGTACAGCTGTACCGCCGCGTGGGCTTCGTGCCGGGGCGGCGCCAGCTCCAGCAGCTTGTCACCGGCCTTGTTGCCGAGAGACTGGAACAGCTGCCGACAGCGCTGATTGAGCAGCTGCGGCTCCGTAAGCTCATAGATTCGCATGCCACCGTCGATCCCACCGAGGACCAGGTCGACTCGTCCACTCGATTCGACATCCGCTAGCGTCATCGACGAAAACAGGAAGCCGGCATCCATTCGCCACTGCACGCCCGAGTGCGACTGCGACAGGTCCATCGCGAACACGTAACCGAACGACGTTCCGCCAAGGAGCAGTCCTCGTCCTGGCGGCGACGTTCTCTCGGGGAGCTTGCGCGCGGGTGAATACGCCAAGCAGACAAATCGCCACTGTGGAAACAGCAGCGAGCGCAGGCGACCATCCCGGCTGATGCGCTGGAGGCCGCCACGGGCATAGGCGACCACCAGCTCATCCTCGGCCAGCACCATGTCAGTGACTTCGCCGGGCAGGAACGAAACCTTGCTAAAGTCAGTGCTCAAGGCGCTGCGGGGACCCACGCGATCGTCGAGGATCTCCACCCACAGTCGGCCATCGTCAGGGCGACGGCGCAGCACCGGTACTCGTCCGATCTCGCTGGAGTCGCCAATCAAGCGAATCTCACCGAGGCCCATCGAGCTGACGCTGCGATGCTCAAGCTCCGAGACATCCCACTGCTGGCCGTCACAGGTGAGCTTCAACTCTCGATAGACCGCGCTTCCTTCGCTCTCCTCGACGGAGGTGACGATGGCTTCTTGGCGGTGAAAGACCCCAAACGGGCTGAAGCTGACGCCGAGCAGCCGTCCCCGATAGCGATGACTGCCAATGGTCCACGAGGCAACCGGTCCGCTCTCCGTCTGTCGCACCGCCAAGCGCGGCGTGTGGACGTTGCGGTCGCTGTCGATGACCAGGATTTCGTTTTTGCCATCCCCATCAAGGTCTGAGACGCGAATGAGCAGCAGCTCCCGACCGAAGCGCAGCCGCGAACGCAAAAGCGCCGGGCGATTGCGGAGCCGGCACAGCCTGGTCAGCTCCTGGGCCGTCTCATCGGCATGCTGCGGCAGAGGCGCCTGCGCCAGCTTTACCAGCGCTCGGTATTCCTCGACATCCTGCGTGGACAGCGGCGTTTCGGTACGACGGACACGCGGTTCGGCCATGGGCGCATCATAGCAGTCGGGGGCGACCGCGCATCCCACACCGCACACGCCGCGTCAGTACATGGCAAGAAAGTGGCGAACCTATCGGCTGGTTACGCACCCGCTGACAAATTGCGGGCTGACAAGTTGGATTTGTTCGGAGGGCTGAAAAAAAGGGTCAGGGACAAGTTCAACTTGTCCGGAGCGCTCAAAAAAAGGGTTACGGACAAGTTCAACTTGTCCGGAGGGCTGAAAAAAAGGGTCAGGGACAAGTTCAACTTGTCTGGAGCGCTCACAAAAAGGGTTACGGACAAATTGGATTTGTTCGGCGTTACCCACCGAAAGGATCGGCGGTAATGACGTCGTCACGCAGGACGTTGGGGTGCAGGACCTCTCGTTCTTCGTGGCGCATGTGGTCGAGCAGCGAATCGAGGAGCTTGCGCAGCGTTGGGATTCGCTCGTCCCGCTGCTGGGTAGAAAAGGAGTGATCCAGGGCTTCCAGTGACAGCCGGTGTTCTTCGCGGTGGCGGCTGTCCATCAGCGATTCGCGCTGCGGTCCCCACGCATCCAGATGGGCGATGATCCCCCGGAGGCTGGCTTCCTCGAAGCGATTGTGCTCACCGAGCGCGACGGTCAGCTTGCCAATCAATGTGCGGAGTTCTAAATCGCTGGCCGGATCACTGAGGTGGTCACACTGCGCTGTGACCTGCGCAATCAGCTCCCGCAGCGCGGCATGCTGCTGGAGTAACAGGTTGCGGAGCTTGGTGAGCTGCATCGGTCATCCTCTCGACGAGACTTCGTCAATCCTATCATGCGTCGGGCGGCGTCACGGCAGATATGTGGAACGTCGTGGGTGGATTGGCCCACTTGAGCCAGCGCGTGGCTGGCTCGGGGGGGGTTCTTAGGCGGGTCCGAGGCGCGGCGTGACCAGCCGGATCGGGCTGTCGGCGAGGTCTATTCGCAGCCGGTCACTGCGCTCTGGGATGAGATCACCGCCGCTCTGCATGGGAACCGACTCCGAGATGCGAATTTCAACGGCATCGCACAGGAAGTCATGCAGGGACGGACTGCGGTAGTCGCCGCGCAGCACCGCTGGCAAGTGGGCAAGCGTCTCCCCGGCGCTGGCATCGGTGCAGCGGAGGTGGAACTTGTCCGGCTGCAGGTCGGCAAAGGGGAAGATTCGCACGCCAAACCCGTAGCACGGCACGGTTGCTGCGCCTGCGAGGGTACAGCGACCACGGTACAGCACGGTGCCGCGCGGCAGCGGCGTTGGCTCGGGCTTGCCATCGAGGCCGATCGCGAAGGCCGGCCCACCGACGTTTACGACCTCGACCTCGGGCAGCTTGCGGAGCACAAACCGTGGCACCGAGCGCAGCGCGACCGCCAGCACATAGCGCAGCGGGGAGCCGATCAGCCGTCCCAGCCCCATCGAGTCAAGCGCCTTGGTCGTCGCTGTGTAGTCTTCCAGAATCTGCGAGTCGAGTCCGGTGCCGGCAAACGGAGTCAGCCGTCCGTTGACTCGGAGCAGCGGCAGACTGTGGGTCGGCCCGTGCTCCTTCTGCGCTCGCTCGATCTGTCCCACCACCCCGCGCAGCGAGGGCTGGATGCCTTGGTAGTAGCCGATCGCATTGCCTGTTCCCAAGGGGAGCACTCCGACGCGAGGCAGCGCCCGACCGTACTTGTGGCAGGCATCGCGAAGGTCATTGAGGCAACAGACGAACGTGCCATCGCCGCCGCCGAACAGGACTGTGTGGTACGGACCATTGGCCAGCTGGGTGGCGATCTCCCGGCTGTGATCGAAGCTCTCGGACAGGAATAGGTGCTGTCTCGGGTGATGTTGGGACAAGCGACGGACGAGTCGACGGGTGACTGCCCGCGCGCGGCTGTTGAGAACCACCGCCACACCCGTCGGGCCGAGGCCGCTTTCGACAGGAGTCGGGTGGAAAGAAGGACGGGACGTCACAAGCTGCATGGTGGGCGGTGTAAAGCATTTCTTGGGCCAGCCCGACCCGAATCATTCCCGGTCCGACCTCTCGACGGGGCCGCTCCCTTCCCACGCATTCCCCGCGCAGAATCATCCCTGCTTTGCCGCGTTACCGGGGTGTCAGTGAGTAAGCGCTTACGCAGGTCGCGTTAGCGGATGCTGGCGGTGACGCCGCGCAGCATGGCGACGGTGCGCTCGAGAAGCTGCCTGGCGTCGACCAAGGCTACGGCTTCGCCTCGGATGATGGCAATTCGGGCCCGCTCGATCGCGGCGCGGGCCCGACGCATCGCATCAAGACCTAGCTCACTGCCGGCAACGGCTTGTTCGGCGCGCGGCAGCATGCCGAGGATGTCACTGATCAGCTGCTCGGTCCGGGCCTGATTTCGTGAAAGCTCGTCGGTGCGCTGCGCTTCCAGCTCATAGGACCCAATCGGGCTCTTGCTGCCATCGGTATCGCTGCTGAGCAGCGGCGCCGAGAGCCGAAACGTATGCTGTTCCCGTCGTTGTTCCCGCAGATCCAGTGCGGACACCGTCAAGTCTCCGTTCTGAGCCGCCGAGAACCGGACCTCGACCTCGGTGTTCTCGCGCGCCGCCGGCAGCAGGTTCGAGAACATAAACTCCCCAAGGATGCGACAGTCACTCGCTTGTTCGCTGTCGCCTTCGAGGATCACCAGCCGCAGCGCGGTTTGCTGGTCGCGACCGGTCGTAAAGATGTGCCCGGTCTCATGCGGCAGCGGTGTTCCGGCGCTGATGAGACGAAAGACTTTGCCGCCACCCACCAGCAGTCCCAGGTGGTGCGGGCTCAGCTCGAAGGTGGTGCTGGCCGATGGGGTTTGCAAAAGAGCGGCACCCTGCAAGGCCGCTCCGATGGCCAGTGCTTCCTCGGGAATGATGCCGCCCACGGGCTGCCGACCGAACAGCTCGGCCAAGGCTTTTTGCACCCGTGGCACGCGACCCATCCCACCCACCAGCAGGACGGCATCAACCGACGTTGGCTCGACGCCGGCTTCGGACATCGCCCCTTTGGCGAGCTGGATTGTCCGTTCGACGAGATCCTCGGTCAGCTCCTCGAACTTGGCGCGCTCAATGGTGCGCGTCAGGTGCAGCGGTTCTGAGGTCCCCGTCGAGATGATGAACGGCACCTCGATCGTCACCGCTTCATCCACGGAGAGATCGCACTTGGCCTTCTCCACGGCATCCCGCAGTCGTTGGAGCGCGGTGCGGTCTTGGCGCAGGTCGATCTTGTGGTCCTTGGCAAATCCGAAGACCAGGTAGTCGAGCAAGCGACGGTCGAAGTCGTAACCGCCGAGAAATGGGTCGCTGATGTTGGCACGGATTTCGTGTACGCCGCTGCTCATTTCGAGCAGGGCGAACTCGAACGTGCCACCACCGAGGTCATAGACCGCGACCCGCTGGGCGCGCTTTTCGCTGCTGCCGAGTCCGTGGGCGAGCGCAGCGGCGATCGGATCGGCGATGATTCGCAACACCTCCAGACCAGCCAGACGGGCGGCATCCCGCAGGGCAATGCGCTGGGCATCGCTGAAGGAAAGCGGCGCCGTCAACACTGCTCGGCTCACGGTCTGTCCGAGGTAGGCCTCGGAAGTGCGCTTGAGGTCGAGCAGCATTGCCGCCACCAGCTCGACGACCGAATAAGGTTCGTTGCGCAGCACCACGCGCAGCTCGTCGGATGGACCAGGCACGATCCGGTAGGCGACCATCTCGGAGAGCTGGCGAACCTGCGGGTGACCGAACCGCATTCCGAGGAGTCGCTTGAGCGCGGTCGCAGTGTGCTCCGCGTTTAACACAGCCTGGCGGCGGGCAATCTGACCGACGATGCGCTGCCCCAGCTCATCGACGGCGAGGACTGCTGGGAAGCCACGCTGACCGGTTGGGCCTGGGAGCACCAGAGGCACTCCCCCTTCGACAATGGCCACACACGAGTTCGTGGTGCCCAGGTCGATGCCGATGACTCGCTCCATGGTCGTAGGTGGTGTCCCCTCGGAGGGGGACGATCCGATTCATAGTACACGACTTCCTTTCGGAAATTGGCAGTCTGTTCGTGTTAATAGACACCTCTATGGCGGATGTTCCATCGTCGGTGGCTGCTGTAGGCGCAGAGTCGACCCCGGCTGGGCGAGCCGGATCGGCGGGGCTCGGCTCGGCATCGGCAGCTTCGGCTCCGTCGGTGCGAGCGGTGCGGGAACTGCTTGCGGCCCTGCGCAGACCGATCGACGAGCTGTGTGCCCGCGGTCTGCCGAGCCTGGCAAGTCCGGACGGCGAGGAGCGGGTGCTGGAGCTGGCTGGACAGATGGCGAGTGCAGCGCGGGCTTTGTCGGCGGCGTTTGCCGGCAAGAGCGCTCGGCCTGCCAGTGAAGCCGAGCACTTGCGTTGCAAGAAGACCGCCGAGGATCTCGCGCTACTCGCCGAGTCAGTCGCCACGATGGGGCGGCTACCGCTCAGTGAGCGGCAGCGGGTCGTGGCACTTGGGCTGCGGCTCTGTGCTGGGGTCGCGATGTATCTGCCCGCGCCCTCGGATAAGCGACCCGTGAGTGCCGTCGCACCTACGCCCATCGCCAAGCCGCAGGCGGTCCCCTCATCGAGGCAGGCGCCGGTCAAGGTTGCTGCTCCAAGTGCCAGTGAGCTGCCCGCGGACCCGCTGCTTCAGCCGCTGCTCGGGCTGCCTGGGGTGGGTCCGGTCACCGCTGAAAAGCTCGCGGCCAGAGGCCTGGAGCGGGTGATCGATGCGCTGTACTTTCTGCCGAGGCGCTACGACGATCTGCGGCAGGTTGTGCCGGTCGGGCAGCTTCAGCCGGGCGTCCTGCAAGCGACGGTGGTGCTTGTCGAGCGGACCCGCGTGGTGTGGGCGCGCAAGCGCTTCCTCGAGGTGAGCTTTCGCGGTGAAGATGGCTCCCCGCTGCTGGCGCGCTGGTTCTATTTTCACGGCGGCTATCAAAAGCGACTTCTGCCGGGCAAGCGCTTTTTGCTGACGGCGACCCCGAGCAAGTTCCGCGACAGCTTGCAGGTCACGCATCCCGATCTGCTCGACCTGCCGCCGCGGGCCGAGCAAGAAGACGGGGCGCTTCCCGATGGCAGCGGCCACATCCGGATTCGCTATCCCGACGTCGAGGGCGTGCCGGGTCGTCTGATTGAGCGGCTGTGCCAAGGGCTGTGCAGCAAGTACGCCGAGCTGGTGCCCGATGGCGTGCCGGCGCAGCTGCTCGGACGGCTCAGCCTGCCGTCGCTGCCCGATTCGCTGCGTGAGCTGCATAGCCTGCCATCAGAGACAGCCCCCGAGTTGCTTATGCGACTGAACGAAGGACTGGCGCCACCACAGCGGCGACTGATCTTCGAGGAGTTGTTTTTCCTTCAGCTTGGGCTTTTGCGCCGGCGGCGGGCCATCGCTGCCGATGATGCGACGGTCTGCCTGACCAGTGATGACTCGCTGAGCAGCTTGCGGGCGGTGCTGCCGTTTGTGCCGACCGCAGCGCAGGAGCGGGCGATTGTGGAGCTGAGGGGTGATCTCCAGCAGCCCCATCCGATGCAGCGACTGCTGCACGGCGATGTCGGCTCGGGCAAGACCCTGGTGGCCTATGCCGCCTGTGAGCTGGTGATGTCGAGTGGTCACCAAGCCGCCGTAATGGCCCCGACGGAGATCCTGGCTGAGCAGCACTACAAGACGCTGCACGGGTGGGCCAAGGCGACGGGGCGCAAGCTGGCGCTGCTCACGGCCACCACACCCAAGACGGCGCGCAAGACGACGGTTGCGCAGCTTCAGGCGGGGCGCTTCGCCGAGGTGTTGCGCATTGCCGAGGCGACGGGGCAGCCGCTCGACCGTGAGTCGATCCTGGCGATGCTGCGCGCGGGCTTTCTCGATATGGTGGTCGGCACTCATGCCCTGATTGCCGAGGCCGTCGAGTTCCACGATCTGGCGCTGGTGGTGATCGATGAGCAGCATCGCTTCGGTGTCAGTCAGCGTGCGGCGCTGCGACGCAAAGGCCGGCAGCCGCACATCCTGGTGATGACCGCCACGCCGATTCCGCGGACGCTGGCGCTGACGCTGTATGGAGATCTCGACGTCAGTCAGCTCGATGAGCTGCCACCGGGACGAACCCCGCCGGTGACCAAGGTGCTGCCGGGGCGGAGCAGCGAAAAACGAGCGCTGCTGGCGGTGCGCAAGGCCGTGGCCGAAGGTCGGCAGGCGTACTGGGTGTGTCCCCTCATCGAAGACAGCGACAAGCTAGAGCTGTCGAGTGCGACCGCGCGTCATGCGGCCCTGGCTACTGCTCTGCCGGAGCTGCGCGTGGGGCTGGTTCACGGGCGCCTATCCAGCGATGAACGGGATGACGTGATGGAGCGCTTTCGTCGACGGGAGCTGGAGGTCTTGGTCGCCACCACGGTGATTGAGGTTGGCGTCGACGTTCCCAATGCCTCGCTGATGGTGATTGAGAGTGCGGAGCGCTTTGGCCTGGCGCAGCTGCATCAGCTGCGGGGTCGGGTGGGACGAGGCAGCGGGGCGAGCCTGTGTCTGCTCCTGCACGGCAGCGGACTCGGGACTGACTCGGGGGCGGTGCTGCCAGCAGAGGAGGGACGCGAGGAGGACGAGGACGCCAAGAAGCCGCGCAAGCGGCGCAGCACGCAAAGTGAAGACGCAGCAGCGTCAGGTCCACAAGCGGCGCCCCATCGTCTGGAAGTGGTTGCGGCCACGAGCGACGGCTTCCGACTGGCCGAGGCCGACCTGCGCATTCGCGGTCCTGGGGAAGTGCTGGGCACCCGTCAGTCGGGTCTTCCGCCGCTGCGCTTTGCCGACCTGCTGCGCGACATCGACCTGCTGACAATTGCTCGCCGGGAAGCCGCCGCGCTGCTCGCCCGCGATCCCGAGCTGAGTCGTCCGGAACACGCCGTGACCAGCCGGGTCCTCGCGGAGCGCTGGGCACACTGTGACCTCACGCTCGAGTAGAGTTTACGGCCTCGCCGGTAGCTCGTCGTCGTAGCGATACGCCGTCTGCGCCTCCAGCCGTTGGTCGGCGGGAATTTGCAGCGGCAGCCTTGGCGCATCGAACCACATGCCCTCTAGGTCGTAGAACTCACGCAGCGGATGCTCGAAGACGTGGACCACCAGGTCGCCGAAGTCGAGCAGTGCCCACCGTCCCTCGCGCAGACCCTCGGCCCCGATGAGGCGAGCGCCGCGCTCCTCCATCACCGCGATGATGCCCTCCGCAAGGGCACGCACCGTCCGATCGGCATGGGCCGAGGTGATGAGCAGGTAGTCGGTGTAGCTTCCGGATTGAGTGAGATCGAGGAGGACGGGCTCGATGCCCTTTTTGTCGATGGCAGCCTGGGCAGCTGCGAGCGCGTCCTGTCGGTATTTGTCGTTTGGGGCAGGGGTTGTCTTGCGTATTGGCAAGTCGCTCTTCCTTCGCTAGTTCGGTTTTTGACTCACTGTTATGACGGCGGGCCCAGACCACTTGCGGTCAAAGTGCTCCGTCAATTTCTTAGCGTAATTCTGAACTCGCAGCTCGGAAAGCAGCTTGTGGGCACTCTGGCTCAGCGCTGTCAGCTCGGGGAAGGCCAGCGCTGTGGCCCCCGTGCGCGCCATCTTGGCCCACACGAAACCGGGAATCGCCAGGGCGACCTGGCCGGCGGCCATCCCCAGTCCCGAGATGGCATCGCTGAGCAGCTCTTTCTCCGTGGCGCGGCAGGCCTCCTGCATGGTCTTGCGCACCGCGCGCGCCTGCTCTTCCGACAGACTGTGACCCATGTGACTGGTCGACAGATAGTGGTCGAGCAGCGTGCCTACCTCAAAGGCCCGGAAGCCTGCCTCTGCGCCATTGAGAATCTGGAGCCCGGTGAACAGGCGCCGCAGCTGCTTTTGCTTGCGCAGCATGGTTCCCAGCTTGCTGAGGGATGCCAAAAGTCCGAAGCGCTGCGACTGCGGCCCTTCTTCGAGCAGAGCACCGGTAGCGCCTTCGTCCAGCTCCACGCTGTGCTCTCGGGCCAGGTGTTCGACGAGTCCGCGACGACTGAAGTCGACCAGTAGCTCCGAGATTCCCGGCAGCGGCACCACATTGGCGACCGCGATGAGGACGCTACGCACCATCACCAGGCGCTTGTGCTCAGAAAGATGGGGGGCGCTTACGTTTGGGTCCATCGAGGTTCTCTCCTTGTGCCGGGCCTAGCGAAACGATGGCACCAAGCCGCCGAGAAGCTCCTGACGATCCAGCCAGGGGCGGGGCCGCGTCGGGGGATCGGAAAACTCGGTCGGGACGGCGATCTTCACCGCTTCTGCTCCCAAGGCTACCACCTGCATCACATGGGTGGCTTCAAGCTGAACTCGCTCGTCGGGCACGCCGGGGCGTGGGGCGACAAAGCGCACCGTCAACTCCACCGCGAGGGGAATGCCTTGCTCTCGGTCGATGGTTGCTTGCCCATCAATCGCCTCGACATGCACCGCGCCTCGCCAAGTGGAGCCTTGCGAGCGCAGCGGCACCGTCGCGGTCTCGGCCAGCGTCATCGCGACTTGCCAGGTCGGGCGGCCTCGGACCTCGCCGCTCCCCGGCGTACCTAGCTTGAGCTGATGCGCCACCGTTTCGAGCAGCGCGACGCCGGTATCAAACGCCATTGCACGCAGCCGCTCGACCTGGCTGCCCTCGCTGCGATAACGAATGAAGGGCTGATAGCGGATCTTGGTAAAGACGTATTGCTGGTGGGTGACTGCCTCGATGCCACCCTGGTCGTTGCTGCTGCCCATGCGCACTCGACCGCTGCCATCCACTTCGACGAAGCGGCTATCGACCAGCGAGGCGGGGCTTGTCTCATAGGCGTCCTCGCCGGCAAATGGCTGCGCCGGACTGCCGAGCCGGAAGCCGGGCTGTACGGGCTGGACCTGAGCGGCACGCGGCGACGGAATCGGGGTAATCGTCCAGCGAGTCTGCGACTCAATGCGATGCGGCCCCAGCCGGGCGGCGACCTCGCGATGGGGCAGCGACAACACCTTCAGCAGGCGGTCACCGCGCAGAAGATCGTTCTGGGCGCTGATCGATACCGATGGGGGCTGGGCTGCCGGAGCGGGGGCCTTGTGACACCCCACCTGGCACGCCAAGAGAAGGGCGGTGCAGAGCAACCTAGGAACCGACAGCGACATATCTATCCTGCGCGCTTAGCGCCATTTCTCGCCGCTGTCAACGACTACTTGGCTTTCTTGCCGCCGGGCTTCTTCTTGGGCTCTTCTTTGTTGATGACGTTGCAGCCGGCGACTGAGAAGCTGGCGCGGGAGATCACACACGAGACCTTGGCGGGGGCGCCGGCGCAGCCTTTCCATGTGCTCTGAAAGCCGTCGCAGACGAAGGTTCCCGAGAGCGTCGAGCCGCTGGTGCCGTACTGGAGCCCGCCGTCGGAGTTTACCTCGACCGTGCAGCTGGACTCGGGGTGCGAGCCGCTTGCGCCATTCCAGTCAAGGCACATCGTGCCGTCCCAGTTGCAGGCGGACTGCCGCATCTTGGCGGTACCAAACGACAGCTTGCCGAGTGCCGAGGTGTTGTAAGTCCCAGGCCCTTTGTAGGTCGAGACAGTGAGCAGGAAGTTGGGACAATCGGTGTTGCTGCCATCGGTGATGGTCAGCTCCTTTTTGGCCCAGTCCAGCTCACACTTGGTAAGGTCCGAGCCAAGGACGCCCTTGCCGTCGGCTCCCTGGCTGTGCGGGATACCGCAGTCGAACAAGACGCGGGCCATGTTGCTGCCTTGCTGCACGGCGTCAGCAACGACATCGCCACGCTCACCGGCGGTCGTCCCGACCTGACCGAGTTGCGGCACTTCTTTGGGCGGCATCTTCGGCGGTGGTGGCTTGGGACAGCCCGCGAGGAGGAGCATCGAGAAGGCAGCCAGAGAAAGAGGGGCCCAAGACCGGGTCGCACAAGGCATTCGGGAAACGCGCATGGGGCGATTTTACACGAGCCAGAACAGATGAGCTACCTCCCTAAGATGAGAATCTTTGTATCCATTCATACTTTTTGGGTGCTTACTATAGGTGTGGGCTCCGGCGTGAGCCTGCGGAGGGACCACACATGACAGAGCTAGCATTCGACTACCTGATCATTGGCTCGGGCTTTGGGGGAAGCGTCGCCGCATGTCGACTGACCGAGAAGGGCTACCGCGTCGCAGTGGTCGAACAAGGCAAGCGCTATCGCAGCGAGGACTTTGCGAAGAGCACCTGGGAGCTCCGCAAGTATTTGTGGATGCCGAGCCTGTCCTGCTACGGCATTTTCGCCATGAAGGTCATGAAGGATCTGGTGGTCTTCCATGGTGCTGGCGTCGGCGGTGGCTCGCTGGTCTATGCCAATACCCACCTTGAGCCGCCGGACGACTTCTATCGCGATCCCAAGTGGGCCGATCTGTGCGACTGGAAGACCGAGCTTCAGCCTTACTACCGAGAAGCCAAGCGCATGCTCGGCTCGGTGGAGCCGCCGCAGATCTCTTCGTCGGACGAGGCGCTGCGCGATGTGCTCAACGAGATGGGGACGGGCAAGACGTTTAAGAAACATACCGTCGGCGTCTTCTTTGGGGAGTCAGGACAGACGGTAAGTGACCCGTACTTTGGGGGCAAGGGCCCGGCGCGGAGCGGCTGCATCAGCTGTGGTGCGTGCATGGTCGGCTGTCGCTATAACGCCAAGAACACGCTCGACAAAAACTATCTGTTCTTTGCCGAGCAGGGGGGAGCGCAGGTGCTGGCCGAGACTCGGGTGGTGGCGGTTCGTCCGCTCGCGGCGCTCGATGGCTCGGAGGGCTACGAGGTCCAGACCGAGTGCTCGACCAGCGCGAATGGCCAGCCGCGGCAGAGACTGACCGCCAAGAATGTGGTCTTTGCCGCGGGCGTACTGGGAACGGTCGAGCTGCTGTTCAAGTGTCGCGAGTCGGGGCTGCTGCCTGGCATCTCCCAGCAGCTCGGTCGCTACGTGCGCACCAACTCCGAGTCGATCACAGGAGTGGTCAAGCGGGGGGAGGATCTGTCACGCGGCATCGCGATCAGCGCCGGTGGCCACACCCCCGACGGAACCCACGTCGAGATCTACCGCTATGGCAAGGATGCCGACTCGATGGCGCTGCTCGGAACGGTTCACACCGAAGGAGGGCGGCTGCCTCGCCAGCTGTACTTCTTGGCGGCGGTCGCGCGGCATCCTCTGCAGGCGCTGCGTAGCTCGCTGTGGCCGTTTGGCTGGTCGAAGGGCTTTGCTGGCGTGCTGGCGATGCAGTCGGTCGACAACTCAATGGAGCTGCACTACAAGCGGACGTGGTACTGGCCCTTTGCCAAGACGCTGAGCAGCGACTGGGGTGACCGTCCCAAGCCGCCGACGTATCTGCCGCAAGCACACGAGGTCACGGAGCGACTCGCCAAGCGGCTCGGCGGTCAGCCACAGTCCATCACTCCTGAGGTGCTACTCGATACGACGACGACCGCGCATATCTTGGGCGGCTGCGCGATGGGTCACAACGCCGACGATGGCGTCATCGACCGCGACTGCCGGGTGTTTGGCTACCGGGGACTGTATGTGGTCGACGGCTCGATGATTGGGGCGAACTTGGGGGTCAATCCGTCGCTGACCATTACCGCGATGGCCGAGCGAGCGATGGCGCAGATCCCTGCGAAGACCTGAGCGCTAATACAGCTGGGTCCAGGTGGTGCCGTCCCACGCCCACAGATCTTTGAGCTGGCCCGCGTTGATCGGGTCTCCGCCGAACATCAGCACCTGCTTGCGGCCCGCGTCGTAGAACATCGCTGGGTAGACGCGGACTCCGGGCGGCGTGCCGGGGTTCTTCTTGGTCCACTTGGCGCCGTCGTACTCCCAGGTATCGTTGGCGAGACTGGAGAAGAACCCGTTCCAGACCTCGCCACCAAACACAACGGTGACTTGGCGATTCTCGTCGTAGGCCATGCCGAACTTGACGCGCCGAGAGATCGAAGTGTCGTCGGCGAGCTGGCTCCAGTTGCTGCCGTCGTAGGCCCACAGCTCACGGCTGTACTGACCGGAGACGAAGCCACCGTGCATCAGGACTCGCTTGCCCTTGGTGTCGTAGACCATGCGGTGGTCTTGGCGGACGCCTGGGATGGTGGCGGTGTTGCGCTGGATCCACTGGGTGTTGTTCCACTCCCAGGTGTCGTTGAGGGCGTTTACGCCCTGGGCCCCACCAAACATCACCGCCACCTTGCTCAGCGAGTCAAACGCCATCGCGTGGGCGTAACGGGCCGTCGGTCCAGCCGTCGGAGTCTTCTTGGCCCAGGTCGTTCCGTCCCACAGCCACATCTCGTTGGTGATCGAGCTTGTGTTGTTGAGGATCGTCAGACCGCCCCACAGCAGAAGCCCCTTGGCATTGTCGTCCCAAATGAACGTCGAGTCGTAACGCGGCGTTGGTGGGTTGGCGACGATCTGCGGGTCCCAGGTTACCGCCGTGAGCTGGAGCTGATCTTGGCACAGGACATCAAGGCCGCCCTGATCGCAGATGCCGCTTCGACTGATCGAGCGATCGCGGACCTTGTCGTAGGCCATGACGTGACGGGCGCGACCTAGCGTGCCGGTTGGGATCGAGCAGCGCGTCTCGCCGCGAGGACCCGGAGTCGTCAGGCAGGCCTGGTTGGCGGCGCAGCAGTAGACCGCACCAGCGCACGACGCCGGATGACCGGGGTCGCAGCTACAGCTTCCGCCGGAGTAGGACTGACCGAATCCGCAGGCCGGCAGCAAGTCGGGCGGCAGTGGGGTGAGATCTCTGGGGTCAGACAGATCCGGCAGGGCTGCCAGGTCACTTACGGCTGCTTGGTCCGGAGTGTCTCCCCCCGGGGAGTTAGAGTCTTTGCAGTCGGTCATAGAGAGTGCACCACACAGCACCAGGGACGTAAGTAGCGGCTTGGTCTGAATCATGAGACAGGCTCCTATTCGAGAGGTCCGCCCCGATTATCATCAAGCGCGCGCCGAACAGCTAAATCTCTATCAACGGTCGTGCTTGGTGCGCCGCAAGCGGTGCGCTGCCTGCGGCGCAAGTGCGGGATGACCTTTCGCAGCTTGGCGTGGGGACAAGGGACCGGGGGCGCAGCGGCTGCTCCTGCTGAACACGGCAGGTCCGGCGCGCGGACAGCTGTTTGTGGGACAGGTGGTGAGCGTGGGCAGTCTCCTTCTGCTCCCGATGGCAAGCTCAGGAGCAAAAGGAGCGGGGGGCTGGGCGAAAAGGTCTACTTGACCGAGACCGCGCACATGAAGTTGGCGATCTTGCCCGACGGAGTCTGGTGCGGATCGGCCTTGATCCACAGACCGGAGAGCGCCGTATCCTGACCCGCGGTGTCCTTGCAGGCCACGTTCGAGGTCGGGTTCGGCACTGCGCAGTAGCAGTCCGGATCGGCGGAGCAGGCGGCAATGATCGTCGAGTCGTTCGGAATCGGCTTGGCCGTGGGAGCCGTCGTCGAGCCAGCGGCTGCCCAGGCCTTGCAGCAGCCCGCGCTGCACAGTGGCAGGCGGACATCGGGCATCGCGGCGGGGGTGTTGGCGTCCACCAATCCGACGATGCAGATCGGGTTGCCATTGGCGTCGGTCTTGGGCTTGCCGCTCAGGCAGTTGGCCGAGATCCGGTTGGTGATGCGGTCGGCGACCACGTCGAGAACCGTGGCGTAGCTCGCCGGCTCGCAGATGCTCTGCTCAACGCGGGAAGCGCTGTCGAACTTGCGGATGAACGACGACATACGGATCTGCGCCTGACCGAAGAAGTTCGTGTCGGTGGCGTTGAGGCATGCGGCCTTCGTGGCCTTGCCACGGTTGAGCGCTTCGGTGGAGCACTTGATGCCCGGACCAGGGACGCAGACCTGATCATCGTAGTCGACAATCAGCTTACCAACCTTGGTGATGTCGCTGTTCGGGTTGTCGAGCAGGGTCGGGGTCCAGATGCCGGCCAGCACGATCTTGTTCGACGAGCGGAGGTTCGAGAAGAAGCGGACGTATTTGTCGATCGACTCCAGGTAGCCGTTTCCGCTCTCGGTGCAGCCGGTCTTGGCACCGATCGAGGTCAACGGCTCGTTGCACTTGAGGTTGTATCCCATGCAGCGGAAGTCGTTCTTCCAGCAGTTGTACGTCGACATGCCGTTTGAGGTGCAGTCGATCGAGTTCGGGTTGTTCTGGGAGCGAGCGGTCATCTGCACCGAGCAGTCATCTTCGTCAGTCACGAAGATGATCGAGAGCACGGAGTTCTGGCGCAGGAAGCCGGAGTTGGTGGTGCTGTGGGCGTCCAGGGCCCGCTTGGCGGCTTCGAGAGGAGACTCAAGACCACAGCCGACGTCGCCAATCGGGGCGATGCACTTGAAGGCGCCGATGATGTCGTTGTTGGGGGCGTTGGTGATCCCGTCTTGCTTCCACAGATACACGTCGCCGTTGGCTGGCTCGAGCTTGGTTGGGCAGAGCGTGGTGCAGGCACTCTTGGCATCTACCGACCACTTCGACTGATCGCGGCTCGAACACGCCTTGTTCTGGAGGTTTCCGTCATCCCCCTTAAACGTGTCGCAGCCTGGGATGTTGAGGTTACCGGGCTGGAATGCGGTGTTCGGGGCCTGCTGAGCGCCGATGTCGGTGCTGATGATGCCGACGTGATAGTTCGAGCCACTTAGGTCGATCTTCTTGATGAAGTTGTCGATCGCCTTGCCAAGCTCTCGCTGCTTGGGAGACATCGAGGGCGAGTTGTCGATGACGAACAGGATGTCAACGTCCTGCTTGGCGCGGGTGTTGACCGGAATCGCGTCCATCTTGCCGAAGCAAGAAGACAGAATATCGGCAGCTTCTTGGGAAGTTGCCCCAGGAGGAATCGGACATGTTCCGGCGAGATCCGGCGCGGTACATGCCGAAACGGAAAGAGAGACTGCGGCGGTCGCCAGTGCGCGTGTAAGCGTCGAACGGATCATTGGATTCTCCTTGCCCCCTAAAGAAGTCATCGTTGCAGCTCCCTACGGCACTCCCGTAGTGGTCTCTGCACATGGTCTAGGTACTTTGTCCCGATCGTATCAAAGACCTTACAACGTCTGTCGCGATTGAATCTAGATTTTCGTTACGGCAAGAAGTGGTCTTATTTCGCGCGCTTAGGACTGCTATCACCTCTGCTCACACTGTGTGATTTCCGTTGGTAATCATTGAATGTATCTGGCCATGTCTGGAGAGCGAACAGAAGGCTATACAGGTCACTCTGTTTGCCTACATGAAGACTCCTTTTCCTACGTAGGAACCCTATAGGAATCGGCCTGGGAGCCTCCCTGAAAGCCGTCCCAAAGTGCTGCGATTTTGCAGAATTCTCTTGTACGTTCTTGGGTTTGGCATGACAAGATGGGGCGATTTGGAAGTTGTACACATTGCTTCCCAAGGACCCCGGCTCACACCCGGCAGAAGGACATCCGGAGACTACGATGAGTGAGGAGACCGCGAACAATACTGAGGCTACCGAGCTGCCACCGTTCATTTTGGAACAGGGCAAGCGGTTCTCGCAGTCGATCATGTGGAAGCTCACCCGCGACTTCTACGAGCAGCGGGGCATCAGCGCATGGGACTCCGGAATCGTTCCATCGTATGTCACAAGCAATCCGTTCATTGCCCAATCGTATGCGCAGGTTGTCTGGCAGTACGTGCGGGACTGTCTGAGCGATCACGGAAGCTGTCGCATTGATCCGACCCAGCCGATTTACATCGTCGAGCTAGCCGCCGGACATGGGCGCTTTTCCTACCTGTTCCTGAAGAAGTTCCTCGCGCTCAAGAACAGCTCCTCGCTGCGACATCGCGACATTCGCTTGGTGATGACCGACTTCACAGAGACCAACGTAAAGTCGTGGGCGCGCCAAAAGCTGTTTCAGGACTTCATCGAACAGGGCGTGCTGCACCTGGGTCTGTTCGATCTTGAGACGGACGACTACATCCGGCTGTATCCGTCGGGCCAGCTTCTATCTGCGGACTCGATCAAGAATCCGCTCATCGTTTTGGCCAACTACATCTTTGATTCTCTGCTCCAGGACTTCTTCCGCTTCGAAGGGGGCAAGATAAGTGAGTGTCTGGTGACGACCCGCCACAGCGAGCCGCTCGGTGATCAGCCGGTGAATCCGGAAGTGATGTCAAACTTCCACCTCGACTGGGAGATGAATCCGATCACGCCGGAGGGGTACTACGGCGACAGCACGATCGAGCAGGTGCTCGGCGGTTATCAGAGTCGGCTCAGTGACACGACGGTGGTGTTTCCGGTCGGAGCGATGCGAACCATCCGTCGGCTGTCGCGGATCTCTGGCAATCGACTGCTGATTCTGTCTTCGGACAAGGGCTACACCCACGAAGACGAGCTGTTTTACATCAACGGTCAGTACGTCCAATTCCACGGCGCGCTGTCGACCATGGCCAACTATCATGCGATGGGACAGCTGGTTCGTTCGCTTGGTGGTCACTATCTGGCCACCAACCAGCGGCAGATGAGTCTCAAGACGGTGGCATATGTGATCGGCGGATCGGCGGAGCAGTTCGCGGATACCATGACGACCTTCCGCGAGCAGATGGATGTGTTTGGTCCGTACGACTTTTACACCCTGCTCAACAGCGTGCGGACCGCCGCTCCGAACCTGCCGATCGACGGGGTGATGGAGCTTATGCGACTGTCGCACTACGATCCGCAGGTGTTCTTCGATTACGAAAAGATCATCCTCGACAACGCCCATGTGCTCAGCGAGACGCAGCGGGTCGAGCTGATGATGAGTCTGGATCGGACCTGGACCAACTTCTATCCGCTCGGGCGGGATCTGCCGTTTGAGCTGGGCCGGGTCTATCTATCGCTCAAGCGACCACGGGAAGCGCTGCGCTACAACCAGCTGTCGATGGACATGTTTGGCGAGCATCCGGTGACGTTCTGCAACATGGGAATCTGCTACTACCAGGCCGAGGACACCGCCAACGCGATTGTCTGTTTCGAGAAGTCGCTGGCGCTCAATCCGGACTATGGACTTCCCAAGGCGTGGCTGGCTCGCATTGTGGCCGAGCAGCATCGTCATTCCGAACACCACTAGGCTGCCCGATTCCAAGCAACCGACTGATCCGTTTGGCGTGGACGTCCAGGCGTGGATGTCGAGGCCGCTTCTGTAGCGGCCAGACCGGAGGCTAGCGAGCGAGCGGAGTGAGCTGTACCTCGGCGTAGACTCCGAAGTGATCGCTTGGGAAGACTCCGTCGTTGTCCGGGCGATCGAGGACCACGCGACAGTCGTGAACCGTGCCTTGGCCATCACGGCTCGGTGGACTGACAAACACGTAGTCGAGCCGACGATCGTTTTGCAGAAAGCGCAGCCGCTGGGTATAGGGGTTGCGGCGCGACCAAGTGAAGCCGTGATCAGCGGGGCCATCGCTTTTGCACAGGAACGCATCTTGGTAGTACGTCCGTCGTCCGGCCAGCGAGTGGAGCCCGCGGAGGAATCGCACCTCATCACTGTCCGGCGTGGCGTTGAAGTCGCCCATTAGCAGCGTCAAGAGTGGACTTGTTGGGCGCTTCGGGACGTGCGCTTTGAGGAGTCGATCCACCGTTTCGATCTGCTCCTCACGGGCGATGCCATCGCTCATCCGATAGTGCAGATGGGTGGTGGCGCACAGGACGACTCCGCGCGGGGTCTGAAGCTCGCAGAACAGCAAGACCCGCCGCTCATCGGGACGGACCTGGGGCAGCTCGCAGTGTTCCTGGTACACGATGGGATGGCGCGACAGAATTGCTAGGCCCTCAGTGCCGCCTCCCCACTCAGTCGCGGGCGCGAAGACATGGGACATCTCCAGCGCGTCGCCGAGCTGCTGCGCGGTATTGGGCAGCTTGCTCGGAATCTCGCGGACCTCTTGCAGCGCGATCACGTCGGGGGACAGCTCGCGCAGCTGTTCGATACAGAGCCGGAGCCGCTGCTCGAGCGGACCTTGCTCCCCCCACAGATTGAGCGTGACGGCCCGCAGCCGCGAGGAGTCCTGCATCAGCTCCTCCGCGCCGGGCCACTTTGTCCGTAGTAGATGCTGCGGGAGTCGACGGTCTCCCACACCGTGACCGAGACCAGTCCCGACAGGACCGACACGATGCGATCGTAGATGTGACGACCAATCAGCTCGCTGGTCGGGTTCTCCAGTCCGGGAAGCTCGTTTAAGAGTCGATGATCGAGCGAGTCAATCACGGGCTGCACCACCCGATCGAGATCGTAAAAGTCGATCAGGAATCCGGTCTCTTCGTCGGTCGGTCCGCCAATCACGACATCGATCTTAAAGGAGTGACCGTGCATCCGACGACAGCGATGACCGTCGGGAACCTTCGGCAGAAAGTGAGCGGCCTCGAACCGATACTCTCGAACTAACTCGACGTACATCGACATTCCTCGTGCCCTTGCAGCCTAGTTTGCGCCGTGGCACTTCTTGAATTTCTTGCCGCTGCCGCAGGGACAAGCATCGTTGCGTCCGGTCGTGGCGGTGGGCCGAGCCTGGGTCTGCTTGTGCGTTTGCCGCTGTGCCGCCAGCATCGGCGAGACCTGCTCACGCATGAAGCGATAGCGGTTCTCATACATCTGCACGAGCTGCGGCTGCGACGACAGCAGGTTGGCAACCAGCACAAACAGACTGTTCGGCTCGATGCCCGAGGCAGCTTCCAGCACCGCCGGTTCCTTCTTCGGCAGCGAGTAATTGACGACGCCAATCTTTTGCACCGTGTTGCCCGCGCCCGGTACGACGACGGTCCAGACCACGCGCCTACAGTCACACTTGGGCTCGATGCAGTAGGCATCCTGGAGTCCGATCGTGACCTTGGGGGCCGGCTTCTGCTCGCTGCCCTCCGCTTCGCTCGCTGTCTCATCCGAGGTCATCGTGAACAGCGGAATTCCTTCGGCGCGGAAGACGTGCTGCCACAACACCAGCTCACCGGGCTTGACCCCCGACCAGTCGAAGTAACGGAAGTGGAGGTTCTTGCCGTACTCGCGCACGTCGGCGTAGTGCTTGCGGAGCTGCTCAATCGCGCCGCCGCCAAGGAGGTCGCGGACGCTGCGGCGCAGGGCTTCGCGGGTCGGTCCACCCTGGTTGTCGAGGAAGTCGATGCGCATCGTGCCCAGATCGACCGACATCACCACGCCGCCGATGCGCAGGTGTCCGGTCGCGCAGTCGCAGGCATAGTCGCCGCAGAAAAACTCCTCGATCGGCTGACCGCCAAGGAGAAACGGCGGGTCTTTTTTGAGCTGCTCAGTCTCGGGAACATCACGGTAAGGAATCAGAGCCATGGCTGTTTTTTGTCTTTTGGGAAAGTGCGGGTTTTCGGAAGCAGCCGCAGTCTACGCTTCTTCGCCGTGGATGATTCGCTCGACGAGGCAAGCGCGCTGGGCTGCGAGACAAGACGAGGCAAGCGCGGCCTGTTCAGGCGGGGCGCTGCGTCCTTCGGCGTCGGCAAGCTCGGCCTGGTAGACGGCGCGTAGCTCGCGATAGCCGGTGTCGAGATCGCGGTTGAGGACGAGGTAGTGGTACATCGGATAATGCCGTAGCTCTTCGCGGGCCTTGTTGAGTCGGGCCTCGATGACCTCGGCGCTATCGGTAGCTCGGCCTCGCAGTCGGGCTTCGAGGATCGCCAGCGACGGCGGCAGGATAAACACCAGCCGGGCGGCCTCGGGAAACACTTCAACGATGCGCGCCGCGCCCTGGTAGTCGATGTCGAGCAGGATCTTGCAGCCACTGGCCAGCGCCTTGCGCACAGTGTCGAGGCCGGTGCCGTAGCGTCGCCCGTGAACCCAGTTCCACTCAGCAAAGGCACTGGCGGCGACCATCTGGCCAAAGGTGTCGTCGCTGACGAAGTGGTAGTCGATGCCGTTGCGCTCCCCGCTGCGAGGGGGCCGGGTGGTGTACGAGACCGAAAACTGAAGCTCGGGATGCTCGGCAAGGAGCCGCCGACAGAGCGTGGTCTTGCCTGCTCCCGACGGCGACGACACGACCAGCAGCAGGCCTTGGCTCGACCCGGTCATGGCTTAGGCCTCATCGCGCGAGCCGGCGTCCGCATCGCCATTGATCGGAGTGATCGTCGAGGCACTGCTCGTGACGCCACCACGCTCGAGTCGCTCGGCCACCGTCTCGGTCTGGAGCGCCGACAGGACGATGTGGTCGGAATCGGTGATGAGGATCGATCGAGTGCGCCGTCCCTGGGTGCCGTCGATGAGCCGTCCGGCCTTGCGGGCTTCCTCTTTGAAGCGCTTCATGGGCGCAGACTCGGGGCTGACAATCGCCACCACTCGCTCGGCGACCACTGCGTTGCCGTAGCCGATGTTGACTAGCCGCACGATGACACTTGGACCCGGAGGGGCTGCTGGGGCGACGGGACTGGCCTATTCCACATTTTGAACCTGCTCGCGGAGTCGCTCTAGCTCCGCCTTCATCGCGACCACCCGCGCGGCCACCTCGGCGGACTGGGCCTTTGAGGTGAGGGTGTTGGCCTCGCGGTTCATCTCTTGCATGAGGAAGTCGAGCTGCCGACCGACAGGGGCATGGCTTTCGCACAGCCGCACAAACTCGTCAAGGTGGGCGCGCAGTCGGGTCAGTTCCTCGCTCACGTCGACGCGATCCGCAAACAGCGCGACTTCCTGCGCCAGCCGCTGCTGATCGACCGGCACTTGGCCATCGAGCAGTCGCTGTAGTCGCTCACTTAGTCGCCGTCGCTGCTGCTCGGGGGCGAGCGAGGTCATGCGTGACACTTCGTCGCGGAGCCGCGAAATCGTCTGGAGCCGACCGAGCAGATCGGCGCGCAGGGCGTCTCCCTCGCGAGACCGGCTCTTGTCGAGCTTTTCGAGGGCCGCCTCGAGCAGGGGCGCAAGCTGCGTGAGGTACTCCTCGGCCCCGCTGACCAGCGAGTCCGCCGCCGTCATCACCCCTGGCTGTGCCAGCACAAACTGGAGCAGCGGTGTCTCATTCCCGACCGACAGCTCGGGATCGCCGTGCAGCTCCTTGGCCGCCTCGCGCACCGCCTGGGCATAGGCGTGGAGCAGCTCACGATCGAGTCGCACCGCGGGCGCTGTCGCCTTGGCGGTCGTCTCACTGATGGTGACGACCAGGCTGCCGCGATGGACCTTTTTGCGCACCACTTCACGCAGCAGCTGATCGAGCAGCGGATCGGCAAAGCCCGATGGCAGCCGCAGCTTGACCTCGAGGAAGCGGTGATTGAAGCTGCGTACTTCGACGGAAAAATGGCGGCCTAAGGCCTCGCCTTTGGCACCGCCGAAGCCGGTCATGCTGTTCATACGGAGTCCTCACTGGCATCGGCAAACCAGCGCAGTGTGCGGGCCAGTCCCTGGGGAAAGCGCACCGCGGCAGAGTACGCGAGCAGCTGCTCGGCGAGGCTGATATCGGCCCACGAGTGCCTGACCTCTCCGTCGCGCGCGGGTAGAAATTCGGGCTCGATCGGGCGACCGGTAAGCCGTGACAGCTCCGCAATCAGGTCGAGCAGGGTCACGGACTCGCCACAGCCAATGTTTACGATGCGCCCTGCAACCTTCTCGGCGGGGGCGCTACACGCTAGCAGGTTCGCCGACACGATGTTGTCAACGTAGCAGAAGTCGCGCGACTGCTTGCCATCCCCGAAGATCCGAGGCCGTCTTTTCGTCAGCACCGCGCGCACAAAGTTCGGCACCACCGCAGCATATTGCGACGAGGGGTCCTGGCGTGGTCCAAAGACGTTGAAGTAGCGCAGGGCCACCGTCGGAACGCCGTAGATCTTGCTGTAGACGACGGCATGGTGTTCACTCGACAGCTTGGCGGCAGCATAGGGCGACAGCGGCGACACTTGGTGATCTTCGCGCTTCGCCTCACTTGGGCGCAGGTCTCCGTAGGCCGCGCAGGACGCTGCGAGCACCACCCGCTTGACCTGTCCCTGCCGTCGCGCTGCATCCAGAACCTGGAGCGTGCCGCTGGCATTTATCCGCTCGCACTGGATGGGCTGCTCAATCGACCAAGTCACCGAGGGCATCGCCGCTTGATGGAGCACGTAGTCGACCCCACTCATCACCCGATCGAGCAGCGGTCCATCGAGGATGTCGCCTCGCCACAGCTCAACCTGCCGGGGATGGGCCGCGAGCAGCCAGGCGACGTTGTCGTAGCGACCGGTGCTCAGGTTGTCGAGGATGCGGACCTGCTCACCCTGTCGCACCAGAGTCTGCGCCAGGTTGCTCCCGATAAAGCCGCAGCCTCCGGTGACCAGATAAATCGACATCGCTCGCAGATAACCCAAAGCCTCTCGCGGAAGCAAGCTCGAGCGATGACTGGCCAGGGGATTGACAGAGGGCGGGGCGTCCGGGGCACTCTGCTAGCCATGAGGTCGGCCTTGCGTGGATGCGGATGGATGGCGGTGATGCGGTCGTCGCGGCTGGTGGCGTACGCGCTGCTGCTGCTGACGGCGTCGACTGGGGAAGCCAAGGCTCGAGCCGAGATGTCGGGCTCGCTGGTGCGCAGTGTCCCGGTGCTGCCCTCGCCAGGTGAACGGTCGGTCTCAGCTCCGCCGCTGTCGATGTCTGATTACTCGCGGCTGGGAACCGGTCGGCTGACCACGCTGGCGCGGGCGCAGGTGCTGGGTTTTGTGACGGGGATGACGTTTCCGCAGCGACCAGCACTCGACGAGCAAGGACGCCTGCGGCTGCTGGTTCGGCAGTCGGTGGGCGGACTGCCACCTGTCGGTTACTCCGCTTCGTCGCTGAGTCAGACGGTGTCCGAGGTGCGGGTGCGGGCCGGGGAGCTGCCGAGTCTGCTCGCCGATCCGACGATCGTGCGTATCGACGGGGTGCATCGGCTGCGGCCCCTTTTGGACCTGTCGCGAACCGTGAGCGGCGCGGCTTGGGTGAGTGACAAGCTGAACCTGCGAGGCAGAGGTGTGATGGTCGCCATCCTCGACACCGGCGTCGATTTCCGCCACGCCGACCTTCGTGATCAGTCCGGCAAGACCCGCATCGCCTACCTGCTCAGTCGCAGCGAGCCGCGTGATGCGCGTCACCCGGAGATCCCCGACTACGACGGCATGCAGGTTCACACCGCCAAGGATCTCGACGAGCTGCTCGATCTCGAGGCCAAGGGCATGCAGCCGCCGGTCCCGATTCGCGAGCTGGACATAAATGGCCACGGAACTCACCTCGCGGGCATCGTCGGCTCGACGGGACTGGCCAAAAGTGGCAGCTTTGCCTCCGGTCGCTACGTCGGCATGGCCCCGGAGTCGTCGCTGTGCATCGCCAAAATAACCCGTGATGAGGTGAGCTTCGACGATCCGGACATCCTGCGTGGCGTGCGCTTCTGCCTCGACCGTGCGGAGGAGAACCACCAGCCAATCGTCGTGAACTTAAGCCTCGGAGCCGATGGGGGCCGTCACGATGGCAGCAGCCTGCTCGAGCTGGCACTCGATGAGCTGCTGGCCAATCGACCGGGGCGGGTGCTGGTCGCTGCGGTGGGGAACTCGGGCGACGAAGATCTTCATGCCAGCTCCGCGCTGCTCCAGGGCTCGCAGTCGGTCACGCTGCATGTCAGCCATCAGGATGTCCCCGTCGAGCAGAGCAGCGTCTCGCTAGAGCTTTACTACCATGCCAGTGCGCCGCCCGAGGTCGGGGGAGCGGCTGAGCTTACGTTCCTACTCTTTTCGCCAGGTGGTCGTCGCTTCGAGGTCCCGATGGGGCAAGCGCTCCGGGCCAGCTTCGACGACGAGGGCGAGGCGGTGATTGATGCCGCCGATGTGGCGGCGACCGGGATGCGCGGCGTGGTCATCACCCTTGGCAACCAGCCTGGCAAAGGTCCGCCCAAAGCAGGGGACTGGCGGCTGGAGCTACGTGGCAAGACGTTGCGTTACGACCTGTGGCGCGTCGCAAAGAGCGACGATCTGAATCTCCAGCTGCGCGGGCACCTCGATCTCGATGGCTATGTCGGCATTCCGGCGTCGGCATCATCGGCCATCAGCGTCGGTTCGCTGCGCAGTCGCGTGTCTTGGAAGCGGGCCGATGGCAAGGACGCTTCGTTTGATCGCGAGATCGGTCGCGTCTCGACCTTTTCCTCGGGGGGGCCGCTGAGCAGTGGTGGCTTTGCGCCCGACGTGCTGGCGCCCGGTGAGTTCATCCTTTCGGCGCTGTCCTCCTCTTCCTTACAGAGTGATCCGCGCTCGTCGTATTCGCTGCCGCGTGATCCAGGGCTGCTGATTGCCGACGACGGCCTGCATGGTGTGATGCGCGGTACCTCCCAGGCCGCTCCCCACGTCGCGGGGGCGGTGGCGCTGATGCTGGAGCTGTTCCCCAAGCTGACGACGACGGAGGTGCGCGAGCTTTTGCGGACGACCAGCCGGCTGCCGTTGGGTCAGGGCTACGGTCCCCGTCGCGGCTTCGGGCAGCTGGATCTTCAGGCTCTCTTTGATCGACTCGGTGGCGGGATGCTCCTGGCCTTGAGCCCGCCTTGGTCCGACGTCGGCGTGAATCGCGACATCGCCGCCCCCAATGCCGAGACGATCACCATCACCGTCACGCCCCGCGATGCCCTGGGAAGGCCGCTGGGGCGAGGGCTGCCGGTCTCTATCACCAGCGATCGCGGCGCCTGGATTGGTGAGGTGCGCGACGAGGGACATGGTCGCTATGAGCGCACGCTGCTCGCCCAAGGACCGCGCGGCAGCCAGGCCACGATCGAGGTGCGCGTCGGCGGAGTGCTGCTCGATCAGCAGCCCGTGGTGTATTTCGTGGGGGACCGCAGCGAAATTGGTCAGCCATTCGTGATCTCAGCGTGCGCGATGTCGACGATGCGTGGTCGGTCCGCGAGTCCCTGGATGCTGGTGATGCTGGTGGCTCTACCGCTGCTGCTCCGGCATCGACGGGGCGGGGTAGGGCGCTTGTCGCTGCGTCTTTTGCTTTTGCTGGCGGCGGGCTGCTCCGAATCGACGACGGAGCCGCTCACCGGCCCAGCGAGTAGCCGCGACAAAGGCGGTGACTTCTATTGGGCGGTGCGCGACGCGCTACTCCATCCCAGCCTGGTGATTCATCTGGGCACGCAGCAGGCCGAGCTGTTCGAGGGGCAGACGGTGGTGGCGCAGTCGTCGATTTGTAGCGGGCGGGTCAGTCGCAAGACGCCCAAAGGCAGCTTTGCGGTGCTGGAAAAAGTGCCGCAGCACATCTCGGGGCGCTATGGCGACTACGTGACCGATATGGGCGAGGTGGTACTGGCCAACGTCGACAGCCACGATCAGCCGCCGCCGCCGGGCACGACCTTTCGTGGCACCCCGATGCCCTACTTCATGCGCATCGTCGGTGGGATCGGCCTGCATGCCGGACCGCTGCCCGGCCATCCCGACTCCCACGGCTGCGTGCGCTTTCCGCGGCTGTTCGCCCAGCGCCTCTTCGAGACCGTGCCCCTCGGCAGCAAAGTCGTCGTCACCGACTAGGTTTCGTCCTCGCTGCGCAGCGTCACGTAGCGCTGTAGCTTCTCCAGCATCTCCGCGTCGAGCTTCTGAAACCGCAGCAGTTGCCACAGCTTGCGCTCGTGTACCGTCCCTGGATCGACCACTTCTTCGACGCCCCGCGCGAACAGCCGCAGGCTGCCATCCCATTCCTCGGCAAACAGTCGGGCCAGTTCACCCGTCGGTGGTGGAAGCACAAGGTGCAGGCGCAGCGGTGGACCACACATCTCCTCGGGCAGCGGGGAGCGCAGGCGCAGCCCCGACTCACCGACGCCAACGGCCAAGCGAAAGCAGCGCAGATCACCACGGAGGGCGGCAATCTCGACGGGCACACACAGCGGCGCAAGGTCCATGCGCGGGCTTGTTTGCCACAAGCGCGGCCCCATCGGCAAGCGTGCTGCTCGGTGACGCGAGTTCTCGACGGCTGACTGGCCTCGGATATACTGACCGTTCATCCAAACTCCCGAGGGAGGACCGAAATGCTCTCGAAAACCCGTCGCATGGTACTTGGTGGACTGTCGCTGCTGTGGGGTGGTTCGCTGCTGGGGAGCTATGCGGTGCTGCCCCCGAGTTTGCCCGCTGGAAATCGCATTCCCAAGATCTCAGCGCTTTTCTCGTCGGCGGTGCTGGTCGCGGCGGCCTGGCTGATTCGCGACAGCCGACGGACCGGGCCGGCTGCCGACTACAGTCATCAGATTGCCAAAGGCATGACCTGGGGTTTCCTCGGGGACCTAGCGATGACGGTTTGGGTTCCGCTCGGCATGGTGACGTTCGGCATCGGTCACATTGAGTACGTTCGTGGCATGTGGCGGCTGGGCAGAGCGGAGGGACTCGACTCGACGGTGGTGCGGCTCCTCGCTTGGGCTGCGTGGCTGGGCATTGGCGTGGCTGGCTGGTACGTCGTCGTTCACGATGGGCCCAAGGGGGACCGCCCGATGGCTTGGGCGGCGCTGCCGTATACGCTGCTGCTCGCGAGCACGGCGGGAGTGGCTTCGGGACTGGCGCTCCAGAAAGCGCGCTATCTGCCGCTGGCCCTGGGTGGGGCGCTGTTCCTTCTGTCCGATTTGGTGATCGCGATGAGAATGTTCAATCCCGATCTGTTCGCGCAGATTCCCGAGTCGATTCGCGGGGATCTGGTGTGGCTGGCCTACGGTCCGGCGCAGGCGCTGATTGTTAGCAGCGCCCTCTTGGCTTCCGATAAGGAGGTCGCGCGGTGAGTGGCCCAAAGCCTTTGCCGCCGAGGCCGTTCACGCAGATCTTCGGCGTACCAGCGACGGCCCTGGCCTCGGCGCCCGGTCGCGTTAACCTGATTGGTGAGCACACGGACTACAACGACGGACTGGTCCTGCCGACGGCGATTCCCCAGCGCACCACCGTCGAGCTAGCGCTTCGACCGGTCGGGGATGAGCTGGTCTCTGTGTGGAGCGACGAGCTGTGTCGGGATGGGCGGATTTGGTCGTATCGCCTCGGAGAGGAAGCGCGGCAAGGGGACTGGCTCGACTACGTGCGTGGCGTTACCTGGGCGCTGCGACAAGAGGGCTTCGGCTCGCGGCTGCGTGGTCTGCGGCTGCACATCTCGTCGCAGGTGCCGGTTGGTAGTGGTCTGTCGTCGAGCGCGGCGCTGCTGGTCAGTCTGCTGCGTGCTCTGCGGGTGGCGCTGGCGCTGCCGCTGCCCGAGGTCGAGCTAGCCCGGATCGCCCGTCGTGCCGAGGTCGAGCTGGTCGGAGCGCCGGTCGGGATCATGGATCAGCTGGCGTGTGCGCTGTGTGGACCGGGGGCTGCGCTTTTGCTCGATACCCAGTCGCTGGCGATGCAGACGGTGCCGCTGCCGTCGTCGCTGGAGCTGATCGTGATTCATTCGGGGGTCGTCCATAGCCACGCCGCTGGGGACTACCGGACCAGGCGTCGCGAGTGTGAACAAGCGGCGGCTCTCCTCGGCGTGTCGTCGCTGCGCCAGCTTAGCGAAGCCGACCTGCCCCGGTTGTCATCGCTGCCCGAGCCGCTCGGTCGGCGGGTCCGTCACGTCGTGACCGAAAATGCGCGAGTCGTGGCCGCGGCGCAGGCCCTCAGCGCGGGCGATGGCCAAAGACTCGGTGCGCTTTTTTCCGCCTCGCATGCGTCGATGCGGGATGACTACGAGGTATCGGTGCCGGCGACTGATCTGCTGGTGCGGCTCGGCGAGCGTGATGAAATGGTGCTCGGCGCTCGGCTGACAGGCGGCGGCTTTGGTGGTTCGGTGGTGATGCTGGCGCGACGCGGTGAAGCGGCGGCGGCAGCGCGACGAATTGCCACCGCCTACCAAGCGGAGAGCGGGCATACCCCGTCGGTGCTGGTACCGTAGCCGCTTAGCAGTCAGCCCAGTTGCGGGCGGCTCCGACATCGACGACCAGCGGCACGGACAGCGTCTCGGCGAGCTCCATTGTCTGCTGGACCAGCGTGCAGACCGACTCCTCCAGTGCCCGCGGAGCCTCAATCACCAGCTCGTCGTGCACCGTCAGCAGCATCCGCGCCTGGGGTTCCTGCGCTTTGAGCACCCGCTGCACGTCAATCATCGCTTGCTTGAGGATGTCGGCGGCGGTCCCCTGAATCGGCGTGTTCTTGGCCATTCGCTCGGCGTACCCGCGCAGGGGGAAGTTCTTGCTGGTCAGGTCGGGCAGGGGGCGGAAGCGACCACGCAGAGTGCGGGCTCCTCCGTCGCTGCGCGCCCGCTTGACCAGCTCATCCATAAAGGAGCGGACGCCGTGATAACGGGCGAAATACTCCTCAATGTACTTTTTGGCGAGGCGGCGCTCGATCTGGAGCCTGGTCGCCAGTCCGTAGTCGGTGAGTCCGTAGACGATGCCGTAGTTGATCATCTTGGCGGCGCGGCGCTTGTCGGGTAGCTTGCCCTCGTCGGGCCCGAACATCTCGATGGCGGTGCGGGTATGGACGTCTTCGCCGGAGCGGAAGCTGTCGACGAGCAGCGGATCTTTCGAGAGATGGGCCAGCACCCGCAGCTCAATCTGGGAGTAGTCGGCGGCGATCAGCACTTGGCCTGGCGCAGCGACGAAGGCGGCGCGAATCTTCTGCCCCAGCTCGCTGCGAATCGGGATGTTCTGCAAGTTGGGGTCCGTCGACGACAGCCGCCCCGTCGCTGCGACCACCTGTTGATACGCGGTGTGGAGTCGTCCGGTCTGTTTGCTGACGAGCAGCGGCAGCGCGTCGATATAGGTTCCTTTGAGCTTGCTCAAGCTGCGGTGTTCGAGAATCTGCTGGGCGACGGGAAAATCGGCAGCCAGCGCTTCCAGCACCTCGGCGTCGACGGACAGCCCGGTCTTGCCCTTGGTCTTCTTCATCGGCGGCAGCCCGAGCTTGCCAAACAGAAGCTCGGCGAGCTGCTTGGGCGAGTTGAGGTTGACCTGCGTCCCGGCGACCTTCTCAATCTCCGACGCCAGGGCATCCAATTTGGTGGCCACTTCCGTCGACAGCTGTGCCAGCACCGAGGTATCGAGGCAGATTCCGTTCCCCTCGATCTCCGCCAGCACCGTCGACAGCGGCAGCTCCAGCTGATGAAGCAGCGTCTGCGAGGCCGCATCGAGCCGTCCGTGCAGCTCACCCCCGAGCAGCAGCGCCGCCCGCGCCTCGCCGCCCACCAGCTCTGCCGCCTGCGAAAGCTCCACCGCATCGAGCAAAAGCACGTGCTTTCCCGACTGACAGATGGCTTTGCGCGACAGCAGCGCCGGGTAGTGACTCGGCAGATGGCGCGTCACCAGGGCCGCCAACGAGTGATCCTGCGACGCATCGAGCAGATACGAGCACAGCGACGGATCCGTGATCAGACCGGCCAGCTCAATCCCCAGCCCTAGCAGGGCCTGTTGGGTCTCTTTGGCGCCGTAGACTGCCTTGTGAACGCTCGGAGAGGAGAGCAGCGGATTGAGCGCGGCGACGACGGACTCTCGGCTTGGCTGGGACGGGGCCCCCAGATAACGATGCGCAAACGGCAGGTAGAGCGGCGGTCCGGCGGCGGTACACAGCGCGAGTCCACACAGTGGCGACAGGCGAGCATTGTGACCGCTGTGGCCATCGTCGGACCAGGCCGGGGCAATCGCGAGCAGATCCGTCGGAGAGAGTCGCTGACCGAGCTGCTGTAGCTCACGCTGCAGCGTGGCTTCGTCGAGTAGAACGCGAACGGTGCCACCCGTCGCGGCGAGCGCTGCGCTCAGTGCAAAGCGGAGTTCCGTCGTAGTCGTCGCCTTGGTCGTTGCATCGGCGCTTCCTGCTGGGGCGGGATCGGCACTTGCTGCGGGCGTTGCCGACTTGCTGACCGACGGCGGGATCGGCTGGGCCGCTGCGCCCGACTCGATGGCAGCCGCAGCGGCAGAGAGATCGGGCATTCCCGGAACCCCGCCAGGTACGATCAGCCGCCGGTACAGCGTCGTAAACTCCAGCTCTTTGAGCAGCGGCAGCAGCTTCTTGGGCTCGACGGTCTGCCGACACAGCGCCTCGACGGCGGGCAGACCAGCCAGATCCTCATCGAGCGTCACCAGTTCGCGAACCAGTCGTAGCTGCGCCTGATTGTCGGTGAGCGCGGCGATGATCTTGTCCTTGCCGCGAACGTTGACGTCGTCGAGCCGACGCAGCAGCTCGTCGAGCGAACCAAAGGTCGAGATCAGCTGCGCCGCAGTCTTGGGCCCGACGCCGGGAATGCCCGGCAGGTTGTCACTGGAGTCGCCCATCAGCGCCAGCACATCGCCCAGCTGCTGCGGCGGCACGCCCCACTTTTCGACGACCTCGGCCTCGCCAAACAGCTTGCCGCGTCCCTCTTCCTTCATCGTGTCGAGCAGGGCAATGTGACCGTCGCGACACAGCTGCATCAGGTCCTTGTCCGACGAGACAATCACCACCTGCTCTCCGGCCTGCTCGGCGCGACGGGCCAAGGTCGCGATCACATCGTCGGCCTCGGCATCACGCGCTTGCAAACAGACTACCCCCATGGCCTCGACGAGCTGCGACGCGAGATCAAACTGCGGCACCAGCTCAGCGGGACACTCGGCGCGGTTCTGTTTGTAGGCGGGAAATTTTTCGGCGCGCTTGTCGTTGCCGCCGGCGTCGAAGACCACCGCCAGATGGGTGGGCTTGTGCTCGCCAATCAGGCGCAGCAGCATCGAGGCAAACCCTCGGACCGCCCCCGTCGGCACGCCTTTCGACGAGACCATCATCGGCATCGCATGAAAGGCACGAAACAGAAAGTTGGAACCGTCCACCAAGTAGAGCGAAGACATGGGCGGCAGCCTACCAGAACCTACTGGCAACGACGTGGGCGGTGACGGGGCAGGATGCAGGTCAAAAAAAAACCCTCCGCTTTTGGCGGAGGGTTTGTCGGGGCGACTGGATTTGAACCAGCGACCCCCAGTCCCCCAGACTGGTGCGCTAACCAGGCTGCGCCACGCCCCGAAACGACGAGTGACACAACTACCAAAGGCGCTTCCCTAAGGTCAAGTAATTCTTCGGGAAATCTACCAGTGCGCTGGGCGAGGCGCTGCGTGCGCTGGCCTAGTCTTCGTCGCGACCGCTGCGCATGGCGGCCACAAATGCGGCCAGCGCGGCTTCCTCATCGTCGAGAAGAGGTTCGTCGTCACCACAGGCAGCGGCTTTTTCGGGCGGCGCTGGCTCGCGGAAGCGCTCGGGCGTCGGCATGGCGTCGTCGCTGTCACGTCGTCTTCGTCGCCGGTCGTTGCTTCTGGGCGGACGATCGGGCGCAAACTCACTGCGTCCGGCGATGCCACCTGAGCCCTCACCGCTGAGAAGAAACGGTCCTGGGAACGGCCACGCGGCCAGCTCTCGGTCAATGGTCGCGTCGTCGGCTCCGGCGGCTTGGCGCTCGACGCGATAGACCAGCGCATGCAGGGCCAAAGCGGGGCGTAGCTCTTCGCGGTGGAGCACACTTGGGGACAGCTTGGCGCCGCGCTGCCGAGCCTGGGCAATCCGCTTCTGGAGCAAAAGCAGGTGCTTGGCCTGGTCGACATCGCGACGCGAGACCCGTAGCCGGTTGCAGATGGGCGCCAGCACGTCGGTGATCAGGTCGAGCGGCGCAGCGGATCGTCGAGCATCGGCCTCGAATACCGGCAGTAGCCTCGGCAGAAACAGTGTCACCAGCAGCACGGCATTGCTCGGCACATCGCTCCGTCCAACGCTGCGATCCAGCTCACTCAGGTAGGGATCGAGCAGGCCGGGGTATTCCGAGAGCTGCGGCAGTAGCTCGGGCAACAGCACGTCGAGCAGACCGCACTCGCGCAAGAGCACCATCGACTCGACGGCGGCGCCTCCACGCATCAGCCGCAGAATTTCCTCGAGCACGCGCGGCACCGGACTTTTTTCCAGCTCTTTGCCGTGGCTGAGCAGCGCGTGGTAGGTCTGGTCCTCGAGGTCGAAGCCCAGGCGCGCGGCGAACTTGACCGCCCGCAGCATCCGCACCGGATCTTCGCGGAAGCGGACATTGGGATCGCCAATTGTGCGCACCGAGCGGCTCGCCAGGTCACTCAGTCCGTCGACGTAATCGAGGACCTTCTCGGCGGGAATGTCGTAAAAGAGGCCGTTGATGGTGAAGTCGCGGCGACGGGCGTCTTGCTCGGCGGTGCCAAAGACGTTGTCGCGGTGGATGTACAGCTCGTCGGTGGTCGCCGGAGCGCCTTCTTCGTCTTCACGAGGGTTGGCGCGGAAGGTCGCCGTCTCGATGATCTTGTTGCCAAAGATGATGTGGGCGAGTCGAAACCGTCGACCAATGATCCGGCAGTTGCGGAACAGCTCGCGCAGCTCACTCGGGGTCGCGTCGGTGGCGATGTCGAAGTCTTTGGGCGTGCGCGCAAGGAGCAGGTCCCGCACACAACCGCCCACCAGGTAGGCCTGATGACCACTGCGGACGAGGTGACGAATCACCTTCTGGGCCTCAACGGCAATTTGATCTATGGGGATGACCGGCGCAGACATGCCAGCAAGGGGCCTATCACAAACCAGGCCGCCTTCGCAATTTCTCTCGGTCGAGCGCGCCCGGCTTGGGCTTTGGGCGAGCTAGTCGACGCGGTGAATCTGCATGGTGTTCGTCGGTAGGCCGGAGCGGAACGGAATCGCCATTGTCAGGATGACGTGCTGACCGCTCTTGGCCAGACCGCGCTCGCGCAGAAGGTTCAGCACGGCGCGAATCATCGCGGTTTCATCCTCGGCCTGGGGCGCCATCATCGGCAGGATTCCCCAATAAGCCGCCAGCTGGTTGTAGACATCGACGCTCGAGGTCATGCCGACGAGCAGTGCCTCCGGTCGATACTCCGACAGGAGCCGCACCGCACCACCCGAGTTGCTGAGCGCGACAATCACCGGCGCTTCGACCAGCCGCGATGCCACCACCGAAGCGTGGGCGACGGCATTGGAGGTGACGCGAATCATCGGCCACTGGAGCTGCCGCATCAGCGTGAAGTAGTGCTCGCTCTGCTCTATCTCTCGAATGATGCGATCCATGGTGCGGACGGCGAGCAGCGGGTACTTTCCCGAGGCGGACTCTGCCGACAGCATCAGCGCATCGCTCGCGTCCATGACCGCGTTGGCCACGTCGCTGGCCTCGGCGCGGGTGGGACGGGCGTTCTGGGTCATCGACTCGAGCATCTGCGTCGCGGTGATGACCAGCTTGGCGCGGGCGTTGGCGAGCTGAATCGCCGCCTTTTGCACCAGCGGAACTTTTTCAGGTCCTAGCTCAACGCCGAGATCGCCGCGAGCGACCATGATTCCGTCGGCGGCATCAATGATCTCGGCCAGATGTTCGACGGCTTCGGGCTTTTCGATCTTGGCGATGATGGGCGTCGGCGGACGGCTCTGGCTCTCGGGGATATTCTTGCGCGCGGCCAGGATCGCGGCCCGGGCCTCGTGGATGTCTTGCGCCGAGCGGACAAACGACAGCGCCAGGAAGTCGACCCCAAGCTTCTGTCCGACGATGAGGTCGGCGTGATCTTTGTCGGGCATCGACGGTGCCGAGACACGCACGCCGGGCAGATTGATGCCCTTGTTGTTCGACAGCGGACCACCGACGAGGACGCGGGTTACGACCTCGCTTCCCTCAATCGACAGCACTTCCACCTGAAGCAGTCCGTCGTCGAGAAGCAGGATGTTGCCCGGCTGGGCATCGCGGGGCAGCCCTTCGTAGGTGACGCTGGCGCGGCTGGCATCGCCGAGGATTTCTTCGGTGGTGAGGATGAACTCGGTGCCGGCCTCGAGAACCGTTCCTGGCTTGATCTTGCCGACGCGGATCTTCGGGCCTTGCAGATCCTGAAGGATGGCCACGGCCACTCCGCGCCGAGCCGCTTGCTCGCGCACTGCCTCGACGGTACGACGATGATCCTCGATGCTGCCGTGCGAGAAGTTCAGCCGCGCGACGTTCATGCCTTCGTCGATGAGGTGACCAATCACCTCGGCACTTCGACTGGCCGGACCGATCGTGCAGACGATCTTGGCTCGTCGGAACGGACTTGCGAGTGGGTGTTTCTTGAGGGCTTGAGCGGGAGAGGAAGGAACCGCAGGCATCGTAGCTTTGTTTATATCCCGACCCGCCCACCGGGTGGGGCCATTTGTGTGGCCGGGCTACTTGGCGAGGATCACGAAGCCGCGGGCCGGGACAGTGACGGTCGGGCCACTCACCGATGCGCCGCTGACTTGGTCGGTCAGCGCCATCGCCGGCAGGCCAGAGACGCTCTTGGCGGAGTCGGCTCGATTGACCGCGACGTAGACTGTGTCGGTGCCGTCGACCATACTGTACGCCCAGGTGTCGTCGGCCTGAGACAGGGTGGTGCGGCTGCCGCGACGGAGACTGCTGTGCGCCTTGCGGATCGCGCCGAGCTTCTTCATGCGGTCGAGCAGCCACTTCTGGCCACCGTTATAGCCGCCGCTGTTCCAGTCCATCATGCGGCGGTTGTCGGGGTCGCCCGCGCCTGCGAGGCCAATCTCGTCGCCGTAGTAGATGAGCGGGACGCCTTTGTTGGTCATTAGGATCGCCGTCGCCAGCCCGAGTCGCTCATAGGCTTCCGTTTCTCCGACGGTGCCGGGGCGGTTCGGGTCGAAGTTCTTGTCCTTGCCACCGGCCCAGATGTCGTTCCACAGCGGCGTGTTCTGGGCCAGGTGGATCGAGCGCGGCACGTCGTGGTTGCCGATGAACGTAGAGTTCAGCCCCGTGCCATAGAAGCTGGCGTTCGAGTCCATGAAGCTCACGAGGTCCTGCATCCGGCCTTGCCGTAGCAGCACCTTGCCGCCTAGCTCGGCGCGCAGCGGGAAGTCGAATTGTCCGTCGAGCTTTTTGCACGGATCGACGAACGACTTGATCAGGTCGCGGTTGCCGGTATAGGTCTCACCGACGAGGTAGATGTGCTGTTTGTTGACGGTCTCGACCTCTTTGGTGATGCGGTCGCGGAGGTCGGTCAGCCACACCTGCTCGATGTGCTTCACCGCGTCGAGACGGAAGCCGTCGAGTTCAAAGTTCTTCATCCACCACAGCGCGTTGTCGACGGAGAAGCTGCGCGCCGCCGCGTTGTTGAAGTCGAAGTCGGGCAGATAGTCGCGGAACCAGCACGCCGTCGCCTTGCCGCCCTCCCACGGACAGTCCGACGAGCCGCAGATGCACTGCCGACCGCCGCCGAGGTCCAGTGGGTTAAACCAGCTCTTGTTGCTGGCATAGACGGGCGAGTCCTTGTGGACGTGGTTCATCGCATAGTCGACGAGGATCTTGATGCCGCGCTTGTGAGCCTCGGCGATGACCGACTTCAGCTCGGACTCTGTCCCAAATCGCCGCTCGGGCTTGGCGAGATCGCGCGGCCAATATCCATGGTAGGCAGTGTAGTTGCGGCCATCGTCGCCGATCCCGATGCTGTCGGTGTTGTCCATCGGCACGGTCAGCCACAGCGCGTTGACGCCGAGTGACTCGAAGTAGCCGTCCTTGAGCTTCTGGAGAAGTCCGGCCCAGTCGCCGCCCTTCCAGTTGGCCGACGGATCGACGCTGCCGCCGCCGGCGTAGGGGATGTTGTTGGCGGGATTGCCGTCGAAAAAGCGGTCGACGAACACGAAGTAGAGCACCGCATCGCGCCAGTCGAATGTGCCGGCAGAGGCCGAGCAGCTGGGTGGTGGCTTCTCGCAGGTGTAGGTCGCGCAGGTCACGCCGCTGCCGACGGAGTTAAAGCCGCCGAGACCGTCGGACTCCTTGTTGTTGTTGTCGGGGTCCGCGATCCAGGTCTCTTTGCCCGCTGCGTCGACGATGCGGAACTTGTAGAGGAACTTGCTGACCCAGGGCACCGTGGTCTTGACGCGCCAGACCTTGCCGTCGAAGGTCATCGCGTCGCCCATCATCCAGCCACTTGCCTTGTAGTCACCGCGCAGCTCGACGGATTTCTCGTCGCCGCGGGTCATGACGCCGCCCATTCCTTTGTAGATGAACTCGTAGTCGCAGCGCCGCTCGCTGACATCGCATATCGGCGGGGGGGGCGGCGGCATGCCCGAGCCCGAGCCCGAGCCGTAGCCCGAGCCCTCTTTGCGCGGTCCGGGGTCCCACGGGTCGCTCACGGATTTGTCGTAGAGGCTGTAATCGCCGCAGCCGGTGAGCCCGACGCTGGCGAGCAGCAGTACAGAGGCAAGCCGACGACGAGCTTGCTGAAAAAGCGACATGGGAACCTCCTAGCAGAATGGGAGCCTACGATATCGAATCACGCCCGCTACGGAAGGGCAAAATGTCGTGGTACGGACGGTCGCCGCGAAGGAGGCGCTTTGCGGAAGCGGCTTCGTTATCATGACCTGATGAAGCCCATTCTTGACCTCGCGCTGGCCGCGGGGCTGCCCTGTGGTTCCTTTTCCGATCGGACGGAACATACTCCGGGGGCGCTGCGGCGTCAGCCTCACGATACGGTCTGCAAGGCGCTGGTCTTTCATCGCATTGGCGAGCCGCGTGAGCCGCTGCCACCCGAGGATCTGGCCAAGCTGCCGGGCGGATTCCTGCCGGGCGGAGAGGGCCGGGATGTCGAAGGCGTGCTGGGCTTTTTTACCGGCAACCCGGAAGGCGTAGCGACCGTGACCCTCGATGGAACCTACGATGACAAGAAGCCGACGATCGACAAATGGACCCACGAAGGAATTCCTCCCGAGCAGGCCGAGAAGGCCTTTGTTCCCTATACCTTTCTGATCGAACCGGATGGCGCAATTCATCAGATGCTGCGGCTCGATGCCCAAGGTGCGCATGCGCGCGGCTTCAACCACAGTGGTTACGGAATCGCCTTTCTTGGTGACTTCCGTTTTGAACCACCGACGAGCGAGCAGCTCGATTCAGGAGTCGCGGTGAGCGTCGCGCTGCTCCATCAGCTCAAGCAATATGTGCCGGCAGTGAAGCTGCTCAGTCACGACGAAGCGCGGGCCGCGATTGGCCAAGGACCAAAAGACTGTATCGGCAAGCACTTCCCGCTTGAGGACTTCCGCAAGCGGATTACCGAGCGAGGTCGGACTCCTTCCCATCAGTGAAACGGTCGTAGGAATCGCAAGTGGGAAGGCGAAAATTCTGTCGATTACGGAGCCGCACGAATCAGTGGGTGTCTGCGCATCACTTGCAGCTGACTTGTCGTAAAGCCATTTCCGAGGCCCGCAACCACCGAGGGTCTGTAGTTCATTAGGTTGTCTGTTCCGGTATCTGTAAGCTGATCGGTTGTGCCATCCTGCTCGACGGTGTGATACAGCCCGAGCGCGTGTCCTAGCTCATGGGCGATTCGTTTGGCAAGGTCGCCGCTGGTCAGTGCAAATGGAGTGCTCCCGGACGTGCAGGTTCGCCCGCGCAGATAGACTCCGTAGGCTCCTTGATCGGCGATGACTCCATCGGGAATGTGCGGAACATAGCCCTCTGGTTCGCTGATGGTCATGAGGATCGGATCGCGCTTGCGAATACAGCCCGCGAGCACCACCGGCAGAACCCGCGAGCGGGGCGTGGCTCCCTCGATGACACAGGAGCGCAGGGAGTCGACCACGCTGGTGATGGCAGAGACATCTCCTCTGGTCAGCTCGAGCGGATCATCAATCGTGGTGCGCCGAACGCGCTGGGTGACCACAGAGAGTGAACCCGGCTGCAAGATGACGTTGATCTGCGCCACCGCTTCCGCGAGCACGGTCGGCAGTTCACGGTCATCGCTGTAGAGGAAGGAGCCCGGCGTGATCACAAACTCGAGCAACACTTCGCCGCGCGCACTGGACGCAAGCGGAGTCGCAGACAGAGTCTCTACGCGCAGTCTGTCCGGACGACCGGTTGCGCTGCGGTAGGGCAGAAACGTCGAGCAGTCACGCAGCGCGGCGCGTACCTTCATCACACTCGTTACCGGCGGTGCTGGATCGATGCTGGGGAGAACATAGACCGCTCCTGCTGTTCCCACTGAGACGCGCTGCGGACAGCTTACACAGTAGTCTCCGTAGTCCGCGATCAGGGTCGGGGCTGTGACCCAGGCGCTGCTCGCCGCATCGTTGACACTGTGGAGCTGGACACACGCGGTGGCATCACTTGGTGCGGAGATGCGGAGGGTGAGGGGGCCGCTGCTGCCGTGGACGAGCACTTCCTCGCTGATTCCGTCGGTGTCAAGGAGTGGCTCAGCGACAGTGATCCAGGTTCCGACTCCTGAGCTAGCGGACTCTGTTTGCAAGCTCCGAGCACAAGAACCTTTGTCCGTGGTGGTCTGGCTGCAACCCAGGAGTCCTCCGATCGCGACTCCCATCCACCAAAAGCCGCGCCGATTCCGTCTATGCATCCGGTCATCGTACCGAACTTGCTTGAAAGGCGGGGACTTCGACTTGACACAGCAGCGCTTGCCAAGAGACTCTGGTCGGCGCTGTGTCGGATACTACTGCAAAGGACGTGGGCTCGCTGTTTCGACTCCACGGTCCCATGGTTTACCGTCGAGCATTCCGGCTGCTTGGCCGTCGCGAGGATGCCGAGGAAGCGGCCCAAGAGGTCTTTGTGCGGGTGATGCGCTCGCTCGATCAGTTTGATGGGCGCAGCAGCATGTCGACCTGGCTGTATCAGATCACCACCAACTACTGTCTGAACCTGCTGCGGGATCGCGGTCGACGGCGTGAGCTGTTCCAAGCGAACATGAAAGCGGATGAGGATCGACCGGATGCGTCGGCAGCCGATCTGGTCCTGTTGCGCACCTTGCTGAGCGAAGCGGACGAACAGCAGGCGAAGGCGGCGGTCTATGTTTACCTTGATGGCATGAGTCATGAGGAGGCCGCTGGACTGCTCGGGGTTAGCAAGCGTACCGTCGGCAATTTGATTGAGCGATTCTTGGCCTGGGCGCAGAAGCGTAGTCTGCCCGGGCCTGTGAAGATGTCATGATCGCAAGGCTTGCCCAAGATCGCTTGTCCAGGGGTCAGACAGGGCATCGGAGCCAAAAAGCAACGCTCAGAGGGATTCATGCAGTCGCAGCAGTTCGATAATTTGAGAACCGGCAGCGCCAGTTGTCCGTCGGATTTGCTCCTCGATCGGCTTCATTCCGGTGAGCTGTCGGGCAGTGCGGCGCGGGAAGTCGAGGCTCATGTCGCTGGCTGTACGCTCTGTCCGCAGCGGATGGCCGAGCGACAGGCGGGATTCGATGCCTTCGCGGACCTGGATGCGCGGCCTCTGCTCGCCGGCATTCATCGACGGCTCGACGCGGACAAGGAGCAGAAGGCGCGGCGCTTTTCGCTGGCCAAGCTGTTTGCGATTTTGGCACCAGCGACGGCGCTGACCGCGGTGATGGTCTTCGTGATGCTGGGACGGACTTCGCACGTAGGCGGGCCAGAGCTACAGACCACCCGCGAAAAGGGCGGCAGCGTCCTGCATGTGTTCCAGCAGACGGGCGAGTCCGTGAACGAGTCCCTGAGTGGCGACGAGTTTCATCCGGGAGATCGTCTGCGCTTCGTCGTCGATGTGAAGCAGCGCGGACGGCTTGCTGTGCTCGGCGTGGAAGCCTCGGGCGCGTTGTATGTCGCGTGGCCGCAAGGGGAGAGAATCTCGACGCTGCGCGAGGTGGGGCCAGAGCAGCAGCTTCCCGGTGCGGTGGTTCTCGACGAAAACGTCGGTCGCGAGCTGCTTTATCTGGTCGTTTGTCCAGAAAGTGTCGGAAGCCCGTCGTCGCTATGCAAGTCGACCGGCGCCCTGACTCCGCCGAGCTGTCCAGCTGGCTGTGGTCAGTCGGTGTTTGTGCTCAATAAGAAGCAGAAGTAGTGCCTCTTATTGGTTGGTCAAGTTACTTGGTCATGACCTTGAACTGACCAGGCGCGACAAACTGAATCACCCCACCCCAGCTACACATGAGCTTCGAGTTGTTATCGAGCGTTGGCATGTTGCCGATCAGAATGGTCGGCGATCCCACGATCCAGGGCGCCGCGGTCGCAGGAACGCACGGCATCGGCGTCAGGACTCCGAGCGCGGCGGCGGTGGCAGCGGCAACAGTCGGATTAGACGGCGACATACACATTCCAAATGGCGGAATGTTGACGATCGGCTTGTTGTCCAAGATGTTGGCCGCTGGCGTGGTCGCAAGCACCTTGTTGGTCGGTAGCACGACCAGCGTGGACGGAGCTGCGCCGAAGCTACACATCATCGAGGCACCCATACAACACTGCACTCCCATGACGACTCCTTATCCACCTGGGACGTCGGTGGTGGTGAGATCCCCTTGTCCGCGTGGCTTGATGCTGTGGGGGTCCAGCTCGACGCTGGAGGTGTACGGAACGGGCAGATCAAACAGCATCTTCCAGGGCCCCTGCGGACGAGTAAACAGGAAGTACACTGCCACTGCCTTTTTGCCGGATACCTTGATCCACATGCGATCGCGGATCGAATTTTTCTTGGCGTAGAAGACCTTGTTGCGCAGCACGCTCTTGTCGGGCTGGACGGCGAGCATCGACACCGCATCGTACGACTCGGTGCGATACTGCATCGGCTCGACCTCGCGGACCAGCAGGTGCATCGGGGTGCTGTCATTGAGTCCCTGCGGTGCGCGAACATCAAGCCGGAGATAGCCGGGCAGACATCCCGACAGCATGCTCCACAGAGCGAAGGGAGCGAGCATTCCGAGCAGTGACCGGCTCTTCGTTCTGCGCTGCATGGGTCTTCCTATCGCCGTACCTTGAGCAGCGCCCAAGGATCTTCGACAAACTCAAACTTGACCGCGCGGTTCGATCTGCCCCCGTCGCCAGGAAGGGTCCAAGTGACCAAGCGCGGCTCGCTGGTCTGGCCGCGATTCAGGAGTCGAAAGAATCCCCACGACACTTCCCCAACGTCCAGGGACTGCGTCTGTTTGCGGCCCGCTTCTGCGGTGCTGTACTCCAGTCCCACCGAGGCCGGGTCCGGCTGCCACCAGCTGACTTGGAGCGGGCGCGGCGTCGGCGCAGAGTTAATGCCATAGACCACCGACTTTCCTGCCGCGAGAAAGGACAGAGTCCCAGGGACTTCGCCGTCAGTGGCGGCCAGCGGCAGCGCGCGCACCCGCAGATCGAGCGGCATGCGCGAGCCATCTTTGCCAAACAGATTCCGTGACACCTTGGCCAGCTGATTGACGAGCGGCAACATGCCATCAGGAAGCGCGATGTTTCCCTTCGGAAAGCGCTTGGGAACAAAGTCACCGCTCCGCTCCAGACAGACCGGTCCGTACTTGCTCCGGAAGGACTGCCAAAACAGTCCGTCACTTGGCTTGAGCTGATCGAGATCGCGCGGCTCCACGGTTCCTTCGGCGCTGCGATTGAACGGAAATTTATCGAGAATCGGCTCGACCTGTGGGCGCAGACCACTCTGCCAATACTCGGCCAGCGTGTGCTCGATCTCGTTCTGTCCCAAGCGGACTACGCGATGCACGGGCGCGACAAACGGACCAGACAGAGGACCCGCAAGACCTACTCCATCCAGATACTGCTGCACTTGCTTGTCGGGAGCCGTAGCCAGCTCTTGCAGAGACGACAGCGCCATCCGTCCGAGCGGTGACAGCATGTCGGAAAGCGCCAGTGTCTTGCCATCTTCGGGAGTCGCCGCTGGCTTCCCGGTGTCCAGCTCCTTGACGATTCCGCTCAGGATCTCTGCATACGGCTTGAGCCCCGGATAGCCACCCTCTTTGCTTGGGGTCATCACGCGAATCAGCGGCTGAAACAGCGCGATGCACTCGCCGAGCGGACGTAGATACGGCGCACTGAGATCCCCAAGCTGCGCATTGTCCGCCACCATCTTGAGATGATTGGTCAGCGCACCACCAGGAAGCACCGACGACACCAGCTCTGCATGGGTGGAGCTTACGCCGCCTCCGGCAAAGATGTAGCTCTTGTGCTGGGCGAGCAGCGCGTCGCAATAACGTCGCGCATAATGGCGGGCCTCTCCGGCTACGTAGCGCTGTAGCAGCTCTCGCTCCGCAGGAATCAGCTCAGGAGTCTCTTCAATCGCTTTGTCAAACTTGGTGAGCACTGGCCGAATGTCGCGCTCAAAGCTCGCTTTGTTGTAGGCGCCGGCAAAGGCATCCGCGAGCGACCCCGTCTCTCCCACCAGCTGCGCCAGCTTCGGCGACAGCACGACCCGTTCTCGACTGTTTCCTCGCCGACCATGGCGTTGTGACACCAGGCCATTTTCGGCATCTTCACTGTCCCTTGGGAGGGCTTTCCCAGGCTGCGGCTTGCCGTCCCTTTTCGTTCCGCTGGGACTGTCACCTACTCCCTTCTCTGCCTTCCGGTCTTCATCATGAATCTGCTTGAGCAGATCAGAGTAGCGCTTCATATCGGGAATCGTACACTGCGCGTCACACATCCGGTCGCACTTGGCGAGACACTTCTTGACCAGTCGACGCGCCAGCCGCTCTAGCTCGGACTGCTGCTTGGACTTGGCGGTCTTGCGCACAAACAGAGTGCTTACTGCTTGCTGACTGCGGCTGCGCATCAGCAGGTTCAAAAACTCGCGCGCGTTAAACAGATAAGTATGTCCTTGCAGCTCGAAGACGTACTTATCGTAATTCCCTTCGCGACGGGAACGGGTGTCTGTCAGGACCTGTAGCACCTGATACAGATTGAGCTTGCCGCTCTTCACCTGTTCCGCCGTCGTGTCATGCACAAGCTTGAGCACGCCGCGCATGGGTGTCACCTGATCACGCATCCACGGCGGCGGCGCCAGCGTCGGATCTTCGGCCACCAGTTGTTGTACGAGATCCCCGAGCGGCGCCTCCTCCGTTAGCATCCGGAATACGCGCGCCAGGGTCTGTCCGGCCACGACCGCATCGAGCGTAGTCAGCAGCGGCTCGGAGCCTTGGCGCAGCAGCTTGAGATCATCATCCGAGATCTTTTGCTGTTGGACTGCTCTTTCCAATACGTCGAAGAAGCGCGACCACATTCCCACTTCCATCACCACATCGCTGCGCTCTCTGTGAATGCCCTTGCGGACTGTGGCAAGCAGAGTAGGACTGCCCTGCCAGGGATCTTCGCCATACGCCAGATAATCGCGAATCACGCTCTCGGATACGCCAATCGTCGTCGCAAACTCGCCCGGTTGCGCGAGCACCAGACCTCCCAGCGAGTTGTTTTTGTTGGCATACAAGACCGCCAGCGTATAAATCAAGCGGTCCCGCTGGTGGAGCTGCGCAGCCTTTTCCAGCGACGGAACCAGATAGCCTTTGCGAATGGTCTCGACGTGCTTAATCCGCGTTTCCTCTTTGTTGTCCTGATAGAGAATTCGGTACAGAGTCCACTTCTCATCTGCCGCGAGCAGAGTCCCGATGAGCTGGCTGGAGTTCTGCTCAGCAGCGCGGACAGCAGCGGACTCCGTCGATGGATTCAGAGAGTGCTGGGCGCGACCCACCGCTTGCTCGAAGCCGTCTGCGGCATCTTCGGAGCGGTGGACTTTGCGACCATGACGAATCACCAGCGTGAGCAGCACCAGAAACAGAGCCGCAGCCACACCTGCGCAGACTGCCAAGTGGGTCCGACCGCGCCACCACGCCAGCGAGATGATCGGACGAGGACCGCGACCCGCTTCACTGCGACGCGTCAGATGGAACGGATTACCAAGCTGCTCATCCTTGCCGGCGGCATGCAGGTAGATTTTCTCAAGATGCGGAGTCGGATAGGCGGCATTGGCTTGCAACAGCGGCTGGAGCAGGGGCTCGAGCAAACGCAGGTGACGAGGCGCTCCGTTTAGGAACTTGATCATGCCGCGGAACTGATCGGCATTTACGTTGATGAGCGCGTGCGGCAGGTACTGTTCATAGGAAGAGAGCAGCTCCCCCAGTCCCCCTTCGCGGTTGGTCAGCAGGTGCAGCGGTAGTTCCAGCGGAATCCGCTCATGATTCAGATACTTGGCAAACGCCGAGTATCCTTCCGTCTGCTCCATATGCGTGAGCACGAGGCGCGTCTCGATGGGAGAGCGCAGGGCCTTCGCCAGCAAGTTGAGCTTGGCGCGGATCGACTGTCCTTGATGCGCCAGCGTATCCGGATCGGTGCGAATGACAGTGGCCATGTCGACCACTACCAGCACCGTTGGATTGCGGTGCTTGAACGCTGTAGAAAACAGCTTGCTCACTGCTTCCCGCGTAGCGTCCTGGTTGGACAGAAGGAGCGGTGCAGAGAGCTCCATTGCCAGCGCCCGACTGCCGATGTAAATCTGCAACATCGGGTCCGCGGTATAGCTAGGAATCAGCTGTCCTGTCTGTTCCTGCCAGTCGATGCGAGAGCGAACTACGTGACTCTTGCCCGCGCTGGCAGGACCGAGCAAAAGAAAGGTCGGATAGTTCGGAACCGCCGCCCGTGCAGAGCGCGGAAGCTCGGACAGGAATCGCGTCCAGATATCGCGCAGCGCAGTCTGTGGGACCGCATCCTTGCTTTCGCTCGGACGACTTGACTGCTCAGCACGGCGGCGCTGGTAAAACCGATACACCAGATACGCTATCGTGGTAACAGAGAGGCTACAGACGATTCCCAAGGCCCAGTAGGCCCAGGTTGGGAGTCCGAACGGCGCAAGCTGGGCGACGATCGGTGTAGCTCCGCTGAGCAGGAGGCTGTGAGAGGCCGTGATGGCGAAAAGACCCATCAAGCGTTAGGCTCCCACCCGGGTGCTAAGGACCAGGGAGTCCAAGATATCCTCCACTTGATTGAGCGCCACATGTAACTCCCCCTGTAGCGCGGCATGTTCTTTCGCGGTTGGTTTCGCAGCGGACGGGGGCGGGAACAGCTCGCGCAGCTTCGCTCGGACCCCTTCCATCGGAACGCTCACCAGCTCTGCGCGCTCGCCGAACTGACTCTTGATTTGACTCTCGAATCGGCTCAGCAGCTCCCGAATTGTCGGTCCCTTGGGAGCCGCCGCTGCTTTCCGTTTGCTGTGTCCTGGCGACGCACTTGCGGTCTTGCGGTTCCAGCGCGCGAGCAGATTGTCGGAGTCAAAGTCCTCTACGGCTTCCTCCACCTGCTCCTCGGCCTCCTCTTCAGCAATGTCACTGAGTGGATCTTCTAGTTCCCCAAGCTCCCCTAGCGCGTCTTCTAGCTCTAACATGGACTTTGTCGCCTCCCGCTAGAGATTGGTCATCGAAACGACCAGCCAGAACAGCAGCACCAGCACCCCGCAGGTCGCCAGATAGTACAGGGCAGGGTGCATCACCTTGTTGGGCAGCGGAACCACTTCCTCCTCTTCACCGCGCCGCCGCTTCCGCTTCTGTTTAGTAGGAATCTCAGGGAGCGGAATGCGCTCGGCCAGGCGCTTCTTGAACGCCGCGGCCTTCGCCGGATCTTGACCGAACTTGCCAATAAATCCGTCGCTGAGACAGTAGTAAAGGACCGTGAAGACGAGCGGAGGACTCGAGGCCTTCTTGAGCCGTTCTTCGACAAACTCGAAGAAGACATCGCCACCGTCATTCATATCAAACAGCTCTTTTTGCAGCAGCGGCCACTGGGTCTGTTCCGCGGTAGAGAGTCGTCGCGTCACCATTTCATCGAAGTGGAGCACCAGCGGATACAGCACCATTCCGGCTTCCTTTTCCGGTAGTACGCGCTGAAACGTGTTCTTTAGATCATCTAGGTAGCGGCGCAGCTCGGTCCGCAGGATTCCGATCACATCGGTTCCGGCGTTGATCATCATTGTGGTCTCTTGCGCCGTCGCTGCAACGTAGGTCTGGGGCAGGGCGCGATCGAGCAGGCGACGCACTTCCGTTCCCGCCGAGACAATGACATTCCATAGCTCGATCGTCATCATCTTACGGCTCCTCCCGGATTGTGCGGCAGTCTGAACTTGCTACCACCTGCCTCAACTTGCAGATCCACGGTAGCGTCCGCGTTCCACGCATCCAGCACATCACGGACCTGCTGAAGGAATGTCCACACCAGGCCCTCTTCATCGGGCTCGAAGCGATCCATGGTCAGGCGATAGACGTGCCGAAGTCCCGAGCCGCGCATCGCGCTGTCTGGTGCCAGCTCAACCGAAAGTCCCTTGATCCGCGCCGGCAAGTCCTGAAACGGCGAGCCCTTCACGGTTCCTAACACGGTCAACAGCTGACCCAGCTCACGCGCATCGAGCACCGACTTCATGCGCATCGCCAAAAGCCGCAGTAGCCCCATCGAGTCCTGGCCCAGCGTACTTTCGGAATGCGGTCTCACATCGGAGCGCGCGTGAAACACAACCCCTTCCTGGTTGCGATTGGGAAGCATGATGCGCAGCTTACCGACCGCGTCGCGCTCAAATCCGGGCTGATGCCACAGTCCTTCCAGCACGAGCTTCACCGGCTGCATCAGGGCCGCAGGCATCCGCACCAGCAGAAACAGTCCACTATAGAGATCATCGAGCCGCTCCTCCAGCTCATACGCGAGGGAGGAGTCATTGCTATGCAGGATTCCTGGTTCGAGCGGAGTCAGTCCCTCGGGATCAATCCGATACACTCCGCTGGCCGATTGCAGAGAATAGCCCAGCGACGGATTGTGGTAGTGAATCGGATACGCTTCCTGGGTGCCATCGCAGAGAATCGGCTCGCTGCTCTCCTTGCGAAGGTTCTCTGCTGGAACCGCAAAGAGCTGAAACATGTCGGCGCTTGGCTCGGGATCACGCGGCCAGTCGTCATCGAGATCCAGGCACAGTGCGACTCGGCTCCACGGCTTGCGGCTGCGTGGTACATCAAGATTTACAAACAGCTCCTCTTCCGGAAAATGAAAAAAGGAGCGCACCTTGAGCAGCGGGTTGCGGGTGTCTGGTTGATGCGGCTCCGGATGCAGTCCTCCGAAGCTCAGCCGGCAGTCTGGACCGTCTGTTTGATCCGACACCGTGTCTTCATAGACTGCAAACGCGCGCCGGGTATGGGTGCGGAGCTGGTAATGCGCTCGCAGCGCCGCCTCGTAGCTATCGACGTACTGGACCAATAGCCGCAGCATTCCTACTGCATCAGTACGCGGAAAGCGTGAGCGCAGATTGAGGACCAGCCGCGTGCCACCGCGTATCGGAATGAGCTGCATCGACTCCATGGTGACCGGCACAATTCGCAGCTCGCTCGTAGTGCGGAAGTAGCCGATCGCGCCACTGGGAGTGGTGATCCGCAGCTCGCTTCCCGGTTCCAGGATCGTGGTCTCGACCATTCGCGGTGTTACTTCTGCTTGCACCAAGATCCGACTCGGCAGGGGTTCCAGAAGGAATCCGAAATAGGAAGCGAACAGGCGACGCCAGGTGGCCTGCACATTGCGCACAGTCGCAAGTCGGGTCCGAACAGAGAAGAAGCCCAGCGCCTCGATCAGTCGCTTGACGTCGGGATCTTCACGCTCCACGCGACCGCTGGGATGGCGCTGCCCATGACGCTGACGGAAGTCCTCCAGCGTCTTTAGCTCGGTCACCAGGTGCTTCTCTAGGATGTCTCTCCCCATCGCTTATCCCAGCTTGACCAGAGAGCCTTCCACGCTGGTCAGTGATCCCTTCAGGGTTGTCACTCCCGATGATTGCGCAGTCAACATTCCATCCGCTTTCACTTCGATCATCGCGCCTTCCAGCTTCGCGCTGGCCGAGCCCTTCAGCGCAAGGCTCGGCGCCTCTGCTTTGAACGCTGCCGTTCCTTTGAGCGTGATGTTGATTGCGTCTTCCTTGATGTCGCTGTCCGCTTTGATGCTGACGTTGGCGGCCTTCCAGGAGCCATCACTTGTGGCTTGTAGAGACTGTTTCGCCGAGCTCTTGATCGACATGTCCTTCGAGCTGCTGACGTCAAGCGTGTCCTTGCTGTCCCACTTCGAGTCCTTGCTCGACTTTAGCAGGATTGTCTCGGCGTCCAAGATGAAGTGCTTCACCGTAACGGTGATGGTGTCTTCCACTTGTTCGATCGTACTGGTCGCGTTGGGACCCTGTACTTTGGTCGTGATCTTGGTGCCATCCATGTGGATGGTCTGGGTAGTTTTCCCGTCGGCGTTTTCGATCGTGACCTTGGCGCCGGTATTCTTGTCGAGTTCGATGCGACAGACCAACGTGCCCATGGTGACTAGACCTCCTCCTTCACTTCAATGAGGAGATAGCCCTCCTTGGCCTGAATCGTTTGATGGTCCTTTTCATTTTTCCGAATGATCGTAAAGACCGGTTTCTCGTCTTGGTAGATGTGACTGATCGAAGTGGAAGACAGCGGCTTCTTGCCGGTCAGGATGTGATTCCCTTGACCTTCCTTGGGAAGCCGTCCCTCGACGCGCCAGTCTAAGAATCCGACAATCCGCGCCGCCTCAAAGTCGAGAGCCAGCAGCACCCGCTCATTTTTGTAGGCGGGGAAGTAGAAGTGCCCGCTCATCCGCAGCGGCTCAAAGGGAGCGTGTACAATCTGATTGGCCCACAGAGGAACCTTGACCTTGTAGGAATCGAGGTTGGTGCTTCCGTCAGTCAGAATGTCGTACGTCTCTTCATCCGCGGCCCCGATCTCGCTGACTATTTTTCCTTCGACAATGCTCGGATAGGTAGGCCGCTGATAGCTCGGCAGTCGAATCAGCTTCTCGCTGAGCGTCTCAAACTCGAACTGGAGCTGCATCACAAACTCAGCTCGCGCGCCGATCTCTCTTCGGCTCTGCCCCTGATCATGACTGCGAACGACCAGATGTACGCGATGACAGCGGCACTTGCTGGCGGTCGCGGGCTCGGGAACTGCAATCGCCGCCAGCTTCCACTGCTTGTCTTGGGTCAGGTCGATCAGATCCCACGGCAGGACCATGCGGGCGGGATAGCGGTTGCCGCGCAGCTTTATCTCAGGACCAGGCAGGTGCAGTCGACTGGTCTCCAGGGTGACCCGCGCGTCGATCAGTCCCGACAGCGGCGTCCGCATCAGCACGTCTTGCGTCACCGGCAGCATCATCTGCTCGTTGTCGATCACCTGCGTCGCGGGAGACTCGGTATAGCTGTTGTGTACGCGCGGTTTGTGGCGAGGAATCGCTGGCAGTCGCTGGATCCATTCGCTGGCATCCTCAAAGTCAAGCGGTACCGGCGTCTCCGTCTCCAATTTTGTTTTCTCGATAAAGTACTTATTGTTGGTATAGTCGAACCGAAATACTAGATTGTTATTATCGATATACCAAATCAGAAAATCATAAAAGTGGGCTGGCGCAACTCGGTCGCGCTCGAGTCCAACGTAAATGAGCGGTTTCTGGGCGGTGAGCAGTGGACTGTCATAAGCCAGCGTAATCTTTGCACACTTGTGAGCTTCGAAGACATCTTTCATTGTCTTCTTGGTATATAGCTCACATGGGAAATGCTGTGACCAGAAGTAGCAAGCGGCATCACAGAAGCGAATCCCATAGCGACGGGCCGTAACCGGAGAGTCGGTGCCGCGTGAATTGGCTTGGTCAAAGATGGTCTTCTCTGTGACATAAGCAATCAGCGAGAGGGGATCTTGGTCTTTGTCGACCTCTTTTCGGTCCGTCCGCACCACCGTCACGCCCAGCTTGACCTCGACGAGCTTCGCGGTCTTAAACTGCGCCAGCAGCTTGTCCTCTTCGTCGCCGCCGATGTTCTTCTCGTCAGTCATCCAAAAGTCAAGGCAGCCGCTGAAGCCGTAGCTAAGTAGCTCCAACTCCACGTTTTTGACATTGGCACCCCAGACCTTAAAGACGGTGCCGTCAATGGTTAATTCCAGCGTAACATCCAATTTCTCGTTGAATGTCGCAGGGTTGCGAGTTAGTTCATGCCAAAGTGTCGAGATCATGGGCGGAAACTACCAGAAAGTTATTGTATATCTGATCAAAGCGCAGTTTGAACAGGTATCTAGTGTTGGCGACAATGCCAGTCAAATCAAGGTGTAGCATCATGCTGCTGTCCCGTCCGGCGGTTTCCAGCGATAGCACCTTGAGTCGTGGTTCAAAGCGTGCGATGTCGTCGAGGATCTCCTTCATCAGCGTGCGCACGGCATGGATCGTATCGGGTTGAGCATAATACTGCCCAATTCCGAAATCTCGAATCACCGAGCTGTAGTCTTCCCGCGAGTTGAGCAGGTGTTCCAGATTCTCCTGGATGCTGTCTAACTCGCTGTTGCCGCGTGGCAGCTCGCGGAAGCGGTTGAAGAATCCCACGCGCCTATCTCCAGAACAGGTAGGCGTTGACTTTTTCCAGCGCCGGCGGTTGATAAAATGCGACCGAGCCCTCTCGCAGCACGTGCTGCCACTCCTCGTTGAGAGTGAGCTGGTAGAAGTCCATTTCTGGACCAAAGGAGTGCTGAAAGTGAACGCGCTCCAGGAGTCGGAAGGGAACTCCTTTAAGCACCAGCCGATGCACCAGCGCGAGTCGTGAGGTACAGGCCAGCTTGATCTCATCAATGTTGACGCGGTCGTGAACGCTCGGCCTCTGGATCAGCAGATACACCTCGGTGGCAGTCCGCATCTCTTCGGGAAGCGCATTGAGCCGGAACAGTCCGTTGAGCTTCAGGAACTTGAGGTGACTCGACTGTAGACTGAACATCTGCGCGCGCTGCGAGATTCGCGAGATCAGCTGTCCCAGACACTGGCCAAGGGAGTCGTGTTGATACGGAAAGACCGACTGCTCGGGCAGGACTTCATGATAGCAGCAGAGCAGAAAGTAGAAGTGCCGCAGGTTTTCAAACAGGTGATAGGGGTGCCGACAGACTCCATGCCGCATGTCCGCAAGCTGCGACAAAAGCTCCTGAAGATCTGCCAGCGTGCGCCGAATCACCGCCAGGCGATCCGGTCGCAAAAACGTGTCTTGAAGTTGAGCAACCAAACGCGGTTCGAGGGTCTCGAGCCGCTCCAGAAGCGAAGCCAGCTGAGTCTGAAAAAAGGGATTCGGTCCCAGCTGCAAAAGAGGAGGCGCGTACTCGGTCAGGATGGACCAGCCACCGGTCGCTTCCTTCTGTAGCTCCGCGAGCTTGATCATCGCCAGCGAGCGATCGACATCCTTTTCGATCGACAGCAGCGCTCGATACAGAACCCGCTGCACGACCTTCGGATCTCCTTCGTAGATGCGCACGCCCGTGGCATCGGTGGTCTGGTCCAAGATGTGCAGATAGACAGAGATGCGGGTTGCACCACTGGCCTTCAGCGACAGCGGCTGGACCAGCGCATTGCCTGGAACATCAACGAGCAGATAGCCTTGATTGTCGGTGGGAATGACCGCGGTGAAGCCGCTGAGCGAGACGACTCCTTCTTCGAGCAGCTTGTCATTCCATTTCAGGGGACCGATGCCGTAGCTGGGCAGTCCGAGCAAACGGTCGCGAACATCGGACTCTGCGGTGCCTGCTTGCTCTTGCGTAGCAAAGTGTTCAGGCAGAAGGGTCTGTCCCAAGTACCATCGGACTCTTGCCAGCTTCAAGTTGTCCATCCGCGCCTCCCTCCCAAGTCGCTGTGGGTTGTCCAGCTGCTCCTCGTCACAGAGAAGGAGGGCTCACACTCATTTCGGTGTGAGCCCTCCTAACACAGACCGCTTGCGCTGCGGTGCGTGCTTAGCCTTGCGGCAGACCGAAGCCCTTGATGATCTTGTTGGTATTCGAGGTCTGAATCTTGATCTGTTGGGTCTCCTTCGCCGTCGGAGGCGCAACGTGGATCACGAAGTCATGGACCTTCATACCAACCGGGGCATCACCCGAGATATCGGTCGCGGCAGAGATCTGGAATGCACCCGCCGCCGAGTCCTTGCCGAGCACGCCGTAGATGGGAATCGCAGCGGCGTCGGTACCGAAACCACCAAGGCCGGCCGCCTTCTTCGGGGCCGCGCCGGTTGGAGGAGCGCCAGACGCAGCCTTGGAGCAGAACGACGGATAGTAGAGGTTGTTTACGGGATCATACTCATAGATCACAAACGAAAAGTGCATGACGATCTTCGACAGGCTCTGCATTCTGAGCATCGAGATCACCTGCATGTTCGAGGTCGAGACCAGACCCTCAAACTTGATGGTGTCGGTTGGCTGGGTGCTCCAGTTCGCGCTCTTGAGCACGGCCACTACTGGCTTGGTGTAGACGTTCGAGCTGTTGGTCTCGGAGGTACCACCGGCGCCGCCGCTCTTGATCGCCAGCGCCGAGCCCGCAGTGGCTTCGGCAACCTTGATGTCGGCTGGAATCTCAACGTCGCCGATGACCAGCGTGTTGATATAGCCAAACGTCTGATGCTCATCCTGCTTGAAATCAAAACCCTGGCCGGGATTGCACGTCTTTGCGAATTCAACTGCCATGATCAGATACTCCCTGGCGGGACAGACCTCGTATGTCGAGTCCCCCGCGTTGTCTCATCGCGTTCCCACTCGTCGATCAGGGGGAGTCCAGCTCCCCTGCTGATCTTGCAAAAACTAACCGAGCCGCGACTCGAGCCGCAGCTCTACGTCCATACCTTCAAACTGCAGATGCGGTAGCACCGAGATCTCGCACTTGTACCAGCCAATCTGACCTGGTTTGGGCTCGACCTTGACCTCTGCTGCCTTGAAGGGAAACGCGCGCAGCGTCAAGTCATCAGGGTTCACCGTCGTGGTCACGTAGTTGCTAATCCAGCCGTTCAGAGACTTCTGGATATAGGGACCATCCGCGGTGCTGCCGATGTTGTCACGCATGATGCTCTTGACGTAGTGGGCGATGCGGGTGATAGACAGGGTGTAGGAGAGGTTGCAGACCAGCTGCGCGTTCTCAGCATCCTTGGGATCTTTGAGCTTGCGCGGCAGCTTGACTGATTGAGCCGAAAAGAAGGTCGCGTCAGCAGTGGACTTGCGATACACGAGCGGCGCAAATCCGGACTTTGCGAACTCAAACTCACGATAGTCAGGAATCGTAATCTCGACGGGAACTTTCATCTCTTCCTGACCGCGGATGTTGTAGGTATCCACAGGCAGGCCGGTGATGATTCCTCCGCCCTTGGGTCCGCGGATGTACTGGCACCAGCCGCTCTGCGCAAACGAGCGAGCGCAGTTGCGAGCGAACAGCCAGGCCGCGTTGCCCCAAAGATATTTGTCACTGTCCCCGTTGGCTTCCTCCTTAAAGTTCATGTTGCGGACGGGATTGGTTTCGGGATGCCAAGGCTTGCGCAAGATGAAGCGCGGGAAGGTCAGGCCGATGTAGCAAGCCTCGTCGGAATCACGGAAGGTATTCCACGCTCCGTACTTGGGATGATTGAGCAGTCCCTCGAGGTTCTTGATCGACTCGACTTCCTCTGCGGTCTGACAGCCAAAAAACTGTGGATGTACGCTGGCGACAAACGGAGCGTGGCTGGCGTTGGCGACTTTGCCCATGCTGCGCAGCCAGAACAGATCGCCAGGGGTGTGCTTGAACTCGTAGTCACCGACAATCATGCCGAACGGGCGACCACCGTACTGATCGTACTCAGCGACGTAGACTTTATCGAACAGAGCGGCTCCGAAGATGTCGCTCGAGTTGTTCTCGAAGTCCTCGAAGATCTCGTCCTTGGTGACATCGAGCATGTCGATTGCGATGTCGGCCTTGAAGTTGACATTGCTCGCCAGATCCTCAAGTCCGCGCCAGGTGCTCTCCATTTTTTGGAAAGCTGGCTCGTGCAGGACGGCGTTGACCTGCTCCTGAACGATCTTGTCGATCTTGGCAACGGCTTCGAGAACCTTGCCCTTGTCGAAGCGTCCGTGGTTGCCCTCCACATTGAGCACAAGGGCGGCGAGTCCCGACAGGAAGCGGTCCTCCGCAGAGAGCTTCTCGGGTTCGGCAGCCGGCTCAAGGCCCGGCTTGATCAGCGCGGTGTGCGTCGTCGCTGTTGACTCCAGCCTCATGCTTGAGAGGAGGCGGGCAACATAGTCCTCAGTCGTCGTGTTTTCTTTGGTCATGGCGCCTCTCCCTTAGTTTCCGCTCGGCTGGGTGGTGCTGCTCTGGCTGGTGGCGGGAAGCCGCAGACCCTTGAACTCATCGAACTTCTCAACAAGCTCCGGAATCACTTCCGGCTTGCTGTAGATCTCCTGAACGATCTTCCGCAGATCCTTGCGGTTGTCGATGCTGGCCTGGGTCTCCAGCAGCAGCTGCTTGAGCATCAGCAGCGCGCGGACTTTGGGAATGTTGTAGGCGATCTCATTGGGGGCGAACGACTTCATGGCCTCAATGGGTAGATCGACATCAATGGTCTCGGAGTTCTCGGGGTCCACGCAGTTTTTCACCGTGGTCCGCAGCCGCATCTTCATATCCTTGATGAGCGGATCCAGGTTGCGGCCCGTCAGAGGACGCAGCTTCCGTTCAGACAGGTCGACCTTGCGATCAACCGAAGTCCCCTGCGAGAAGTCCGCGAGCACCAGGATTCGAAATGGCAGCGAGATGTCCTGCATCGCGCCGTTGATCGTCGTCCGATACGTGAGTGTTAGCCGGGACTTGGGAATCTCATCTTGAATCGCCACGATGCACAACTCCTTATTGCAAACTACGAGCGCGCGAGGCTTGCAGCGCCTACCAAAAAAAGCTGCACGCTGTATCGCTGACAGAGACGCGCCGCTGCGACGCGCCGACCACAGTTCATAACTAAGTGGCAGCTTTCCTAGAAGGCGTCAAGGACTCTGTAGGAATGGTGGATTCTGCTGGAGAATTTCGTTTGGGAATCCCACCACGGCTCAGTCTGTGCTGACCAGAACTCGCTCTGTGGCGAACCTCGGCTATCTTGGGGTGCGCAAACAGGAATTGTCCATTCACCACGATGGGCATCGAACCAGAATTGGGAAGACGAGAGATCGGCAAGGAAGCGAAAGGAGTCGACTTTCCGTTAGTGCGGATTGTGACCCACTTCGCCTTGAAACAGGATCACCTGCTGAACTGGGGGGGGCTGATCTTCGATCGGAGGTGAAGCGATCGGTTCGTAGCCCAAGAAGTTCTGAGCGATCAAGCGTGCGAACGACTGCCGATCCAGGAACACCAAGATCACAGTCAGGAACAGATCAGAGCTGTCCAGCGCGGGCATGACCAGCTGTTTGAGGCGCTGCTCCGCAACATGAGCCCACGGCTTGCCGGCTGGCGTCTCCCACTCCTCACAGAGCAATCGAACGTCAATTCCACCAACGGGGACTTGGGTGAAGCCTCCGAACGCGCAGCCGGTTCCCAGCGCGGACTCTCCCATCAGGATGCCGCTGGTGCGGACACGGCGTCTTTGCACGGATCTCCGGACCGAAACAGACAGCTCGGGATAGACCAGCCGAAACAGCCAGTGCATTCCGGTGGGTGACCCCAGTTGAAGCAGAGCGAGCTGAAGCTGGTTGACTTCTCCCCAGTCTGGAACCACGGACGGATCACGTTCTGGAAATAGCCCCGCGAAGCGCTGTCGGAGCAGGGCGTTGTCGAAGAACCACAGAAACTCGGTCATCGAGGTATCGCGCTGTTCACCGAGCAGCTGGTAGAAGTACGAAGGGATGGGGCCCTGTCCGCTCAGCAGTCCGAGATTCACCAGGATGAGCACCCGCGGCGGCGTTTCCAGAAACTCAATGTCTTCCAGCAGAGCCGCGCGATGTGACTGCACTGGATTGCTCATAAACTCAATCTGATCGTCGCGGTATCCCATGCTGTACAGCACATCGAGCAGCGCTGCGATCTCGAAGCGATGAATTAGCTCGCGGACGCGCTGCTGCTGACGTTGTTGCGAGGGCGGCGGTGGCTGCGGCGGTACGTGTACCGGGGGCGGCTGCCTAGGCGGCGCTTGTGCAGGCGACCGTGGTACCAGTGCTCGCGCCGGACCGATCGACTTGGCAACCGGGGCCGCCACCGGAATCGCAGCAGGAGTCTTGACTGGGGGCGCCACCGGAATCGCAGCAGGAGTCTTGACTGGGGGCGCCACCGGAATCG
>Ga0154020_10000047_pt1 | contig 126218 bp, 117 predicted proteins | sample Klosneuvirus_201_FD_109709 | JGI IMG/M metagenome (GOLD analysis project Ga0154020, IMG submission 109709) | Active sludge microbial communities from wastewater, Klosterneuburg, Austria - Klosneuvirus_20160825_MG | ecosystem: Engineered > WWTP > Aerobic digester > Activated sludge | place... | reverse complement strand
CCACATGCACCCTATAGCTGTTCAGATAAAACTTTGTTGTTGGCTCAACAGCTATGTGAAAAATACAATACGTCATTAATGATTCACGTATCAGAAACAAAACAAGAATTAGAAGAGTCGCTTAAATTATATAGAAAAACTCCCGTAGAAAGACTTAAAGATTTAGGCTTGTTGCATAAACGTGCATTGTTTGCTCATGGTGTGCATTTAACCACACAGGACATTGAATTGTTGTCTTGTGCTCAAACAGCTGTTGTTTTTAATCCTGAATCTAATATGAAACTAGGATCCGGTGTTGCGCCCGTTCCATATCTATTGGAAAATAATGTAGCGGTTGCAATAGGGACTGATGGAACAGCTAGTAATAATAATTTAGATGTATTGCAAGAACTACAAACAGGTGCCAAATTGCTTAAACTTATCTACCAAGACAAACATGCCATATCCGCTTATGCCATGTTAGAAATGGCGACTATTGGTGCCGCCAAAGCACTTGGTCTTGAACAGATGATTGGTAGCATAGAGTGCGGAAAATATGCAGATTTAATTGTGCTTAACCTGCAAGAACCTTATTGGCAGCCTATGTATAATATTGTTAATCATTTGGTGTATGCCGCATCTGCGCTAGATGTAGAGACCACTATTTGCCATGGGCAAGTGCTTATGAACCAAGGCCAATATCATACTTTGTCTACTTCTGATGTGTACGCACAAGTCAAAATTTATGAATCAAAAATAAAAACCTTAATGCGCGAAAATGGACCATTTTAGTTAATTTTTTGATAGATTTTATAACTAATCCACGCTAAACCCCAACTCATGGATAAGAACGTTAAGTCATTTAGTATCAACGAAAAAATTGTTGTAGGCATTGCTTTATTGATTGGTTTTATCATTTTGGCCGCAGGTGGAAGTTATGTGATTGAACCTGGGCATCGCGGCGTTAAAATTACTTTGGGTAAAGTGGAACCTGGGTTTTTACCAGAAGGAATGGGTTTTAAGATGCCTTTTGCGTCGACCGTGGTGTCTGTGTCGACCAGGCAAAAAGCAGATCCTTTAACCGCAGAATGTTATTCTTCTGATTTGCAACAAATTAGCGCAGAACTTAAGGTGCTTTACCGGATTCCAGAACAAAGTGTGGTTCGCATCTATACCGAATATTCTGGAGATGCTTTTGAAAGCTTGGTGGCACCTCGTGTGCAAGAAGCCATTAAAGAAATAACCGCGCTTTTAAGTGCCGAAGGTATTGTTAAACAACGCGAAGAAGTAAAAACTAAAGCTTTAGCGTCGGCAAGAATTAAGGTTGGAAATTTATTGGTTTTAGAAGATTTAGTTATTCAAAACATTCATTTATCTAAAGAATTAGAAGTGGCCATTGAGCAAAAAATGGTTCAAGAACAAGAAGCAGCAAAGGCTAAATTTATTCAACAAAAAGCAGAAATCGAAGCAAGCACGGCGATTATCAAAGCCAAAGGAGAAGCCGAAGCAATTAAGGTGCGGGGCCAGGCCATGCGAGAAAATCCTTCATTGGTTCATTTGCAGATTGTCGAAAAATGGGATGGTAAAGCGCCTTTAGTGGTGGGTGGTGCAACGGGCAGTGGGGCCAATATTTTGTTGCCACTTGGCGAGCTTAAGAGCATGCGATAAATCAAGGGGGAGGAAACGTTGTGTTAAATCGCCGGTTTGTTTTTATTGTTTTAGTTACACTGTTTTTTCTTGTTGTTGTTCTTCGCTTTTTTCCTGCCGTTATTTTATTTGTAGAGGGCGCAGCACTAAGTTCTATTCGTTTTTGGTGGGTATTGATGATTGCCTTACTGTGTGTGTATGCCTTTGGTTGGACATTTTTTGGTCGTTTTAAAAAATAGACCTCTTTGGGAAACTTACTGCATAACCAAACGGCGGTATCAATTTTTACAATCACTCGTTATTTTTTAACGAGATCGATAAGAGACACTTTATTGGCGCCCATTTCTGGAATAGCTAAACGTTTGAGTTCTGGATCAAAACCAATATCGGCGCAATTTTTAAATCCGTCCTGAATTAAGTTAGATTCGCCAGACAAACCTATTTGAAATAATTTCCCCGCAACAAAGTCTGTAACAAGAAAACTACCACCTAAACTTTCGATACCATCAAAATTACCTGTGGGTGCATTTTTTGCAATAGGTTCTATTTTTTTAGTTTTAAAAGTATAAGTTAAAATCGTGCCGGGTTTATCTGTTTTCCAAGTTTTTTGATCGGTTACTTTACCAAAAGCTGCGATGTAAATTTTTCCGTCTGCAATATAAAGTCCATTAGGTCCTTGCAGTTGTTCTGATTGGACTAGTAGGTTTGGTTTTTCATCTTTTCCTGGTACAAAACTAAAAATTTTATTGGCAAAAGTGTCTGAGATATAAACGGTTTTATTGTCTTCTACTGCAATATCATTAAGCATCATGGCTCCATCCACAGCGACACGTTTATCTATTTGAGCTGTTGCGATGTCTATGATGACCAATTCATTAATATCTGCCACGTATAGTTTGCCTTGTAATGTTTTAATTCCTTTGGGCGCATTTAAACCTCTTACCCACTGCTTAAAAGTGACTTTGCCTTCGGCATTTATCTTGGTAATCCAGCCCTTGCCATCTTTGTCTTGTGCGTTTCCTGCAACATTAGAAACAAACCAAGATTGACTGCTTTTATCCCATGTCACACTTTCTGGATTAGCATAGGTTTCTTCTTCTGTTTGAGCGGGTGTGTTTACTGTTTTGTTATCTGTTTTGGCTTTTGCATCTTCTGCTTTTGCAGTTTGAGAAAGCAATAAAGAAATTAAAAGACCTGTTTTTAATGGCTTAAATAGATTTTTCACGCAAAACTCCTTTTAAGTGCCAATGACTTGTTGCTAAATGCAAACTTAAGTATCAACACGTATTTGTGACGACGCCTTTTAACAAGACTCATGAACCTTTGCCAATAGACTCTTATTTACCTGCTGTTGCGGAGGAGATTAAAACACACATCCGCATGATAGTCTCTGCCTCTGCAGGTAGCGGAAAAACAACACGTATCCCACCTTATCTGTTAGGGCAATCATTTGACTTTTTGGTTCATAAAAAAATTCTAGTATTAGAACCCAGGCAGCTTGCAGCGTCTTTATCTGCAATACGTGTGGCCCAAGAAATGCAAGAATCTGTGGGACAACGTGTAGGTTATCAATTTCGCTTTAATCACTGTGTGTCTGCACATACACAGTTGATTTATATGACCGAAGGTTTGTTTTTTAAAATGCTGCCCAATAATCGTTTTTTAAATGATGTAGGCGTTATTGTGTTAGATGAATTTCATGAACGCCACTTAGAAACCGATGCCGTGCTGGCTTATGTGTTATGGCTACAAAAAACACACAGACCTGATTTGCGTTTGATAGTGATGTCTGCAACAATCGAATTAGAAAGGCTTAAGCAGTTTTTAGAACCTTGTGTAGTGATTGAGCAATATCAAAAAATTTATCCACTTACTATTTCTTATCAAGAACGTTTGGCTTCTGTCTCTTTGCCTGAATCTGTGGGGCGTGCTTTTATTAGTTTGCATGCACAGCATAAAATCGAAGATGTATTAGTTTTTTTACCTGGGCTGGCTGAAATTAAAGCTTGCCACGCACATTTAAAAACCTTGTTAGATAAACAATTTTGTTCATTAAAATATGAAATCTGTCAATTGCATGCATCTTTAAAAGAATCAGAACAATCACTGCCCTGGCGTGATCATACTGACGCACAAGGTCAACGTATTAGAAAGGTTATATTGGCCACCAATATTGCCGAAACATCACTCACTTTTATGCATGTTAATGCGGTGATTGATTCTGGATTGCATAAGGCACCGCGCTATTCTCAAAATAGTGGATTTATGCAGCTTTTGGTTAAACCAATTCCGCAGGATTCGGCCATTCAACGCGCCGCACGTGCTGCCAGAAGGCAGCCTGGTTATTGTGTGAGATTATATAGCGAATATGATTTTAAAACGCGTCTTAAAACACGAGACCCAGATATTAAACATGCCGATCTAAGCGCACTTGTTTTAGATTTAATTGGGTTGTCTGTGCCTTTAGAAAAAACACAGATGGCAGAAACAAACGCATTTGTATTCTACGATCCGCCTCCTGCGGCACATATTCAAGTGGCTTGTGATTTATTATTTGGACTTGGTGCGATTCAAAAAAACGAATCTGGTTTTTTTGTGTTAACGGCTGTTGGGCAGTGGATGCAAACGTTGTCTATGCATCCAAGATTGAGTTTGTTTTTAGTTTCGTGCATGCGTTTAGGTGTTTTTAAAGAAGGCATTCAAATTGCGGCAGCTTTGCAAGAAAATCAAGTTGACTCTCTTGATATAAGAGACGTGCTCGCTCAAAAAAACAATCACAAAAAAGTTCAACAAGTATGTGTTTATTTACATCAAAGAGTGCAATCTTTGCTTGGTGATGTTCCATTAGATGACACTTTTTTAAAGACTAAAGAAGAACGTTTATGTTTGGCCTTGCTTAAAGCTTATTTTGATAGAGTGATTCAGCCTGTTTCTTGTTCTAATGGTATTAAATCTAATACATTAAAACAAGATTTTATACTTTCTTCTGGTGGGCAAGTAGTACTTGAAAAATCAAGCATAAACGATGTTTATGGCTACGCAGTCGCACTAGAAACGGATTACCAAGCCTCTCGTAAGCAGTTTATTGTAAAAACGATTGCGCCTATTCAAGAGGAATGGTTGTTAGATTTGCCCGCTCATTTATGTAAAGAAAATGAATTTATAAAAGAAGATACACGAACAGGACAAGTGTTTTGTGTGTCGCAACTACTTTATCAGGAATTGGTTTTGTCAGAATCTCGGCAACTTGTTCAAGATGAACGCGCAACACAGTATTGGTTAAAATATTGGTTTGGAAAATATGAATCAAGATTGGAGCATGTCTCTTATTTTGATGTGTTAGAAGTATTTAGACATGAAAAAATAGAAGAAACAATGACGCCGTTATTGGCTAAAATAAAATTATTGGTGCAGTATCAACCGGACTTAATGAGTTCATCGTCTTGTTTATTAAAAGATCTTTCTTTGTGGCAAATGATTTGCTTAGGTATGCAAGGCGTGTATCAAAGAGAAGATTTACAATCGTCCGATTTTTCACGTTTATTTATGCAACGTTTATTGGGAGAATCAAATGCCGCAGAAGTAGAACGCTTATTGCCCAATATAATCACCATTAAAAAACAAATAAAAACGCTCAAAAGAGAAAACCCCGCGCAACACACACATGCCCGTATGCCTATTCATTATTCTTTGGATACCACGCCTTATGTGGCCGCTAAACTGCAAGAGTTTTATGGATACGAAGAAGTGCCAACATTATTAAATGGACGTTTACGTTTAACAGTTCATCTTTTGGCGCCTAATCAACGTGCAGTGCAAACCACGCAAGATTTAAAGAGTTTTTGGATCCGTACTTATCCTACGCTAAGAACGCAATTAATGCGGCTTTATCCAAGACATGTATGGCCAGAATAACACGCTCAATGATTAAGGAGGCCAATGGATATAGAGTGTTTTTAAACATTCTTCGCCTTTTTGAGTGATACGTAATGCGCGCGAGTTATTTATTTTGGCTAACCATTTATGTTCTAAAAATAATTCTAAAAAAATCGCACCTAAAGATCCGCCTATGTGATATTGGCGTTCAGTCCAATCAAGACAAAGCTTACCTGTTTGATAAGTTAATATTTCTTTTGAAAATCCCAATTGCACAAAACAAGAAAGACCTTCTTTGGTTAGTTTGATTTGGCGGTCATTTTCTTGTGTAAATTTATTATCACGTAATTTTTGTATCAAAAGTACGCCTAGTTTTCCGGCAAGATGTTTATAACAACTCCGCGCTAAACATAATGCTTTTTTTTCTTGTGTCATTGTTTGGTTTGCTTTTATTTTATGAACAGGAGCGATGCGAAGAAGTGCAATTGCTTCTAGTGCATTTGCTACTTCGTGAGAAGCAATTTGGTAATAACGATGCCTTCCATGTTGTTCACATTTTAAAAGACCACCTTTTATTAATAAAGAAAAATGCCCACTTGCTGTTTGTGGTGTAATGTTTGCAATTTGTGCTAATTCTGTTGCTGGTCGCGCACTTCCATCCATCAATGCCAGAAGAATAGACACACGACTTGGTTCAGATAAAAGTTCGCCAATTTGTGCTAAATTATAACGCAGCGGCGATAAAATTTGATCAAGTGTTTGGATAGGCATTATGCTTACCTATATCAATTGAGTTTAAATTACTTCGGTCAATACCGAAACATCGATGGGCGTAAATTGGTAAATGCTAAGTCATGAATACACATGACCATAAAAAAACAATTACCATTCAACCTAGCGTTCTTTATTTTGGCACACCTGTTGTTCTTATTACAACACTTAACCCTGATGGAACAACCAATATTACGCCTATCTCTTCTGTGTGGGCTTTGGGTTATCGTGTAGTTCTTGGCATGGCTACTGATGGACGTGGATTTAATAATTTAAAAAGAGAGAGAACGTGTGTCATTAATGTGCCTGTTGGCGCACTTTGGCCAGCGGTCGAACGGCTAGCACCTACGACTGGAGAGCCTTGTATGATTTCAGAAAAATTGGCTATGGGTTATCAATATGTGGCAGATAAATTTAACCACAGTGGATTAACACCCGTTGATTCTGATTTAGTTGGTCCAAAAAAAATTGCAGAATGCCCTTTGCAACTCGAAGCTTCTATTTCTCAAATTTATTATCCATCAAAACAAGAAGAAGGGTTTGAGATTGGTATTATAGAAGCTCATGTGCTTAAAGTTCATGCACACGAAGACATCGTAATAAATGGTACTCACCACATTGATACAATGCAATTTCATCCACTGCTTTATGTGTTTCGGCACTATTTTACAACAGACATCCGTTTGGGTGCTACGTTTAAATCAGAGTATGTCTAAAACATTAGATCTCTTTTGTAAGATCAGTGCACAATACCCACCCGTATTTAAAATCTTTTGTTCGAATATAACACGCCCAGTAATCTTTTCCATAAGTATCATATAGAATAAAAATAGACTGATGTTCATGTAATTTAAAAATAACTTTGTTTTTTTGATACGCTGCGTCGTATTCTTTAGAATACGCGTTGAGTGATTTTTTTGTAAAAGCTATTCTTATGCATCCAAAACGATAAAATATGGATAAAGATAGGGTTATACAAAAAACAATGACAGTTAAAATTTTTACGTTGCTCATGTTTGATTTTAATGTTGAGATTTTAAATATTCTTGGGCTTTTTTTAATACAGGTAGCGGTATTTTTTTAAAATTAATCAGTTCTTGTTCGCTTGCTTGTTCAAATTGTGAAAGCGAAGAGAAATGTTTTAAAATTTCCACTTTACGTTTTTTACCAATGCCAGGAATATTATCCAAAACGCTATGAATCATACGTTTTTTACTTTTTTGTCGATGTTTGGTGATTGCAAATCGATGTGCTTCGTCACGCAAGGCTGTAAGTAGACGCAATTCTTTGGAGTGGACACTAAAAATCACTGGATTTTTTTGATGTGGTAAAAAAATTCGCTCAGGAGAGCGTTTGATGCTGGTGTCTTCTGTTGAATCATGTGCGGTGTCGTTTAGTTGTTGCCCTTGATATCCTTGTTGTTTTTCTAATACACGGCTTTTAGCAATGGCGCATAATTCCACGCCTTCTATGTTAAGATCTGCAATGGCTCTCATCGCTGCGTTTAATTGCCCAATGCCTCCATCAATCAATAATAACTGTGGTAATTCGCCTTCTTCTATGCCGCGTTTAAGTCTGCGCGTTAATACTTGATATAATGATCTAAAATCATCGGGTTCGTCTAAATCTTGAATTTGATAACTGCGATATTCTTTGGGCGATTTTTGTCCTAAAATAAATACGACTTGAGATCCGATGGTTGATTGACCTTGGTGATGAGAAATATCAAAACATTCAATGCGCTCTGGAAATTGAGAAAGTCTTAATGATTTTTGTAAGCCGTCCAAAGCATCAAGCGCCATTGCATCTGCTTGTTCGGATGCATTTAATTGTTGAATAGCGTTTTTATAGGCCATGTCTAGGAGTTGTTTTTTTTCTCCTTTTTGTGGCACTGTAATGCAAACGCGATGTTGTGATTTTTCGCTTAACCATTGTTCACGTGTATTAATGTCTGAAAGTGTTTCTTGTAGCAAAATTTCGTTTGGAATATCTGTCTTTGGTTCATAATATTGGCTAAGAAAAGCTTCTAAAATTTCACTGTTTGTAGATTCGTGTGTTTGCACTAGTAGTGTATGATTACGCACCATTTGTCCTTGTCTTATGATAAGTACACAAATTTGGGTATGTGTGTGAGACTGAGCCATCGCAAAGACATCGTAATCTATATGCTCTTTAAGTTGTACGCGTTGTTTATCTAAAGAGTCTTTGATGGCACAAATTTGATCGCGTATGCGTGCTGCCTGTTCAAAATCTTCGTTGTTTGCATACGCTTGCATGCGTGCGTTTAGTTGCTGAATCAAGGTGTCGTTTTTATTTTGTAAAAAACGTACTACATCCAAGACGTTTTGTTGATAAATGGTTTTGTCAATATCAAACACACAAGGGCCCAAACATCGTTTAATTTCGTATTGCAGGCAAGCGCGTTGTCTGTTCCTAAAAATAGCATCTCTGCAACTGCGTAGTCTGAAATGGCGATTGACTAATTTAAGTGTTTCGCGCGCTTTATGCGCAGAATGGTAGGGCCCAAAATAATAGGCGCCATCGTTTTGAATGCGTCGTGTGATTTCTAATTTAGGATATGTGGTATGTGGATGAAGTTTAAGATGTAAAAAATTTTTATCGTCTTTAAGTTCAATATTGTATTTGGGTTGATGTTCTTTGATGAGTGTATTTTCTAAAATTAATGCTTCTTTTTCGGTGTGGGTAATTACATATTCTAAGACACATGCCTGGCGCATTAAAAAGGGTTTTAAGTAACGGGCATCTTGATCTTTTTTAAAATAACTCTGTACGCGTTTGTGTAAATCTTTAGCTTTTCCAATGTAAAGATATTCGTCTTTTTTGTTTTTAAAAATGTAAACACCTGGGGTATGTGGTAACTTTTGAGCGTCCAAAAAAAGCTCATGTGGCATATCGTTCATGCGTATTATTCTTTAATTTCTGTGATTTCATTATTGTTTTTGTTGTTATCGATTGGTGATGTTCTGTATCGGTTCACGATGGGTTTTAGTTGATTCATATGTGAAAGAACCACTGCGCCTGTGGATACGCATGTAACAAGAATGACTATGACTTTGCCTATAATGTAAATCTTGCTTGTCAAGAAAAACAAAACAATACCCAGTATCAATGATAGAGTTTGGGTTTTTTTATGTTCAAACAAGGGTAATTTTTTTCCAATACGTAGAAGTGCGGATATAAATCCAAATATAATAAGCGCACCTAATCCGCAAATAAATAGGGGAATAAAAGGGATCCCCATAATGCTAATGAGCAGGATGAGTGATGTTGGTAGAGAGAGTAAAAGTATGACAAGCCCCGTAATAAAACTAGGAATTAACTTAAATTCTGCAGTGTCTCCCACGCGTTCTATACGTTCCGAGAAGAAAAATAACATAATACTTCCAAGAATAAAGACCAGTAACATTTTAAGTAATGTCTTAAAAAATACAGATTTAAAACTGTTGGGATCTTCTTCTAAATCTGTTTCATCTGTGTCTTCATTTTGATTGTGATTGCCAATTTTAAAGTTAAAGTGTGTTGATTTGGAATTGCGATGAGGTGAAAATAAATCAATTTTTTTGGACAACCATTTCATTATGGGTTTCATATTTCCACCCAATTGGGTGCGTTTGCCTTCTAGATGCGCGTTATCTTGAATCTCTAATTCTCCACCTACAATAATAGCATCGCCTTCTACTCTGGCGTTATTTTTTAATATGGCAGAACCACCCGTTACCGAAATATCACCTTCAACAAGTGCACTGTCTTTAACTTCTAAATTTCCGCCAAGAACAATAGCATCGCCTTCTATATTCCCCAAAACGGTTAAATTTCCACCTTGCACAACTACATCACCTTCAACTACTTCGTTGGCTTGAATGACGAGATTTTGTCCTTGAATATAACGATCTTCGCCTTGCGCTTGACGCTTTAATGTTTTTAATTTGCGTTCAATGAGTTTGGCTTTGTCTGGTTTTTTATAAAATGTATTTTCTTCTTGTTTATCGTTTTGAATTGTTTCTGTGTTTACAGGCATGCGTTCGATTATGACATTGTGATCTTCTATGTTTGCGCTTAAATGAGCAGTTTTAAGAATAAGTAAGAGTGCTTCTTTGGGAGGACGGTTGATAATCCGCACAGAAATAGTTTCTTTGATATCGTTACTCATGGCTATAGATAACATCGTTTGCTTGGAAAATTCTCTTAAAATATCAATTGCTTGTGCGTTTTCTGCGTCTATTGTGACATTGGGTAGTGGTGCTGGAAAAGATCCTTTAATCCAAAGGTTATCATATCCAACCGGATTGGAAGAGGGCGGTGGTGGTGTGGCTGCAGATGGCGATGAGAGGCTCAAAAATGTTATCAATAAACCAAAAAAATAAAAATTTTTCACCGTAATCAACCTTGTTGTTGTTGCCTGATTTATGTCTTGTGTTTGACGTTTGAGTCTTTTGATTTATTTCAAAGGCATTGTTCTCTTATTTCAAAAAAATGAAAAAAGATAGAAAACAAGGTGATGCTTATTTGCGCTTCCGGTCTGTGACTTATCTGGTGATTTGTCGACATTATTTTCAATTTCATTATTTTTTGTGTTCAAATGTAAATCAATGTGGTAGAGTGTGCACGGGATTGTTGTTTTAGCAATTCTGGTTATTTTTTAACCTAGATGTATGGGGTTAAATATGGCTGAAGTTCTGGCCAAAGTCCGTGTTCCGTGCCAATTTTTTATAGATGATCTTGCCTATGGACCGCCGCAACCACAAAAAGAGAATGCCTCTGTTCCGTTATGTGCAATTGGAAATTTGATCTTGGATGGTGTGGCCGAACCGGTGAATCATCGTTTTGTTAAGTATTCTGGTGGATTAATTCGTTCTAAAGGAACAGAGTGTTTCCAACAAGCGACTCAACAAGGTTGTTTTTTATTTCAAAAATCTTCTTGCTTGGTTTCATTCCAACAGGGATTAATACCAAATAATACTGTTTCTGTTGCTTTTCCTGGTGGCGGGAATTCTGATACGGAGCGCGCTGTATTTACAGATTTGGCAAAAAAAGCAGCGCCTTTGAGTGATTTAAACGATTTTAAACGCAGAATTGCTGATAAATTTAATCCTGGAACATCAGACAAAGCACCTTTTGTTGCATTTTTTTTGGGGCATACGCAGATTGAATGGACATGGAAGCAAACTGGACATATTCAACCGCAACTTTCTTTTTTGCTAAGCCAAGAAGAAGGTGGATTGGAATTACTTTCTGCGGGTGATGTTGAATCTTTATATCAGCAAGCATCTTTGCATGATGTGGATTTATCTATAGTTGCAAGCACTTGTTTTGCAGATGCAGTTTTTGGACGGGGGTTTATTAACCACTTGTTGCTTATTTTAAAACGTTACCAAACATCAACGATATATGATAAAAGCAATGCCCAAGCGATAGAAAATTTAAAAAAACAAGCCACGCAATATTATGCACTGCTTGACATGATGATTGTTTTGCACAGATTATCACGTTTTACAGATTGGCCATTGACAGAAGCCAGCAGTGTTTCTCAACTAAAAGATAAATTAAAAAAAGAAAAGGCAACTGAGAATCAAATAAAAACCGAAGACGGACAAAAATACGATGAATTTTCATTGCTTTTGTTGGCATTGATTGATTCATTAGAAAAAACCCAAATGGCAGCGCTATTGCCAGGTAATTATGAATCTACTGATTCTATGCCAATAACTCCAAATGTAATAAAAGAACTAAGTCAATTCTTAAAAGATAAGCTAAAAGAAGACTTTAAAAGATTACTGCAAAATTTTTACGTGGTGTTAAGTAAAATATAACGCACATCTTTTACTTATTTAATAGCGCTCTTTTGTGACAGTTTAGGAAGGGGCCTATTGTGTTGTTTTTATTTCTTTTTATTCTTTGATTTTTGTTTTTCTGAAAGTTGATAAACAAAATTAAGTACTTCTGCAACTGCTTCGTATAAATCCTCTGGAATTTCGTCGCCTACGTCCATTTTATTTAATGCACGGGCCAAAGGCACATTGCGAATAATAGGAATGCCTGATTCTCTGGCAATTTGTTTGATTTTTTCTGCCTGAACACGTTCTCCTTTTGCAACCACAAGAGGAGCCGAAACGCCTTCTTTATCGTACATTAGCGCCACTGCGATATGATCAGGATTAACGACTACGGCATCTGATTTTTTAATATTGGAATGACCGCTACTGTTGACTAATTCATGATGAAAGCGTTTTCGTTCTGCTTTATGTTGAGGATCGCCTTCTGACTGTTTGTATTCTTGTTTAATATCATGCTTGGTCATCATATTGTCTTTCATGTATTTTTTACGTTGATAAAAATAATCAGCCCCTGCTACTATCGCAAAAAATAACCCAATATTAATCGAAAAATCCCAAATAATTTTGCCTATGATCTTTAAAGAAGAAGAAAGAGGCAAGCGAATGGTTAGCACCAATTCTCTAAAGTGCATTTTCATTGCTTTATAGGCCAAATACCCAACCACAATAAATTTAAGAATATTTTTGAGTAGTTCAACTAGTTTTTTTACATTAAACAACCCTTTAAATCCTTGAATAGGATTGAGTTTGTTTAAGTCTGGTTCTAGTGGTTTGGTGGTAAACAGTACGCCTACTTGCGCATAATTGGCAATAATCGCCATTAAAAATGCAGTTAAGATGGCAGGTCCGCCTGCAACCAGTAAAGTCTTAAGTGCTTCTAGGCAAAATCTAGAAATAATTGCTGAATCTATGTGATGAATAGAAGTCACGGTGGTTGTGAGAATTAAAAAATCGCCCAGTTGTTTTCCCATAAAAGCAAGGGTGCCTGCCAGCACAACAAAAGAAACAACAAACATCATCGCTTGGGTGACATCTTGACTTTTTGGAATGTTGCCGTCTTCTCTTAGTTTGCGGAGTTTCTCCGGGGTAGGTTCTTCTGTTTTCTCGCCGCCTTCATCGCTCATACGTGTTTATTACAGTGACTGTGTTGGGTTAGGCAAGTTTGAATTATGATTTAATCGTTTTAAAATAAAAGGCAGAGCAGCATCTTCGCTGCAATCAACATAGATTGTATCATGGGCTTTAATTTGTTGTTGCATAAGCATTTCGGCCAAAGGCGATTCGATATATTTATGAAATGCCTGCGCAATAGGGCGTGCGCCTAATTGTTTTTGAGACACCATTGCAACCAATTGCTGTGCTGCTTTATCGTGCAGCTGTAAGGTCATTTGTTTGGTTTGATAAAGATGATCTGCAAATTGCTTAAATTGCATGCACGCAATATCTTCTAATGCTTGTTGGGACAACGGTTGAAAAACAATTTTTTCATTAATGCGTCCCCATAATTCGTGGCCAATTTTTTGTTGAGCCATATGGAGTAATTTTGATTGTATCTGTGCGGTTTGTTCGTTTACATGCAAAGACTGAAACCCAAGCAAAGATTTGCCATAAAGATGGTGGGCTTCGTCGCCGATGTTAGAGGTTAATATAATCACTGTGTCAATAAATCTGACTTGCCGGCCTCGGCTATCCGTTAATCGTCCTTCATCTAAAATTTGAAGTAACAAATTTCTTACTTCTGGGTGTGCTTTTTCAAATTCATCAAATAAAATAACCTGGAAAGGTTTTTTGCGTACGGCTTCGGTTAAAAAACCACCTTCGTTATGTCCCACGTAACCTGGCGGTGCACCAATTAATCTGGCCACTGAATGCGATTCTGAAAACTCTGTAAGATCAACACGAACAAGGGCTTCTGGTTTGCCAAATAAAGCTTCTGCAATAAGTTTAGATAGTTCTGTTTTACCTACGCCGCTTGGGCCCAAAAATAAAAACGAACCAATAGGTTTGCTTCTATAAAATCCAGAAACTCCCAAACGAATGGCATGCGCAACCGCCTGAATTGCTTGGGATTGACCTTTTAGTCTAGACTCAAAGAGTTGTTCTAGTTTAAGCAACCTGTCTGTTTCATCTTCTAAAAATACAGATAAAGGAACATGTGATAATTCAGAAATAATATCCGCTACTTCTTTTATGGATACCACGCTTTTATTGTGTCTTTTAGCGCGTGACCCTGCCAAATCAAGCACAGAAAATGCTTTGTCCGGTAATTTACGTTCGGTGATATATTGATGGCTCCATTGACAGGCTTTTTCTATGCTTTCAATAGTATAGGAAACACCGTGATGCTCTGCGTACAAAGCAATAGACCCTTCTAATATTTGAATACTTTCAGCAACGCTTGGTTCTTTCACATCAATGGCTGTAAATCGTCGTTCAATAGCTGGATCTTGTTCTATGTATTTTTTAAATTCATTTTCTGTGGTGGCACCAATGCATGGAAATTCGCCTCTGGCCAAAGCCGCTTTTAATTCGTTGGCGATATCTTGAGATGATTCTGTGGCGCCGCTACTGCCAATTAAGGTGTGAATTTCATCAATAAATACAATGATTTTACCTTGTCCTTTTTTGACTTCTTTTCTAAGTTGACTTACTTTTTCCGACAAAGCGCCCCTTAGGCTTGTGCCTGCTACGATAGCACTGACGGGAATTTCTATGATTAACTTATCATGGAGATGACAAACATCTTCACTTTTTTTTGAAATTTCGTAAGCAATGCCTTCTACGATTGCTGTTTTACCAACGCCTGCTGCGCCAATCAAACAAGGATTATTAGCGCGTCTTCTGCCGAGTACATCGATCACTTGGCTAAGTTCTTTTTTTCTACCAATTAAATCGTCTATTTTACCAAGATAAGCTTCGTAAACCAAATTGCGCCCAATTTCACACAATAATGGATAATCTTTTTGGTCTAACGCAAAAGGGTGTTTGCTCACAGTTGTGGTGGGCGTTGGTTTTTTGTCATTGTTTGGTGTGGGTGCTTTGGATGGACGTGACAAGGGTGTTTTGTCAATAAAAGAAACGGGCATGTCTGGTTGAATTTGATCGATAATATCTTGTGGTGTGGCCGATACACCTTGTGGTGTAATTAATTGACGATGTTCTTTTTTTATTTGTTTGAGCGATTGCAATGGTTGATTTAACGGTTCTTCTTTTTGAATATGAGACAATCTTTTGGGAAGTTCATTAGTGACATAAGAAACCACCACATTTCTTAGGTGAGTAATGGGAATACCCGTGCGCTCTAATAACTCATAAGCAACAGACTCTCGCACGCGCAGCAGTGTAATTAATAAGTGTAAACAATCAACCTCTGGGCTATCGGAACCTTTTGCAATTTCTATGGCTCTTTGTTTGAGTCGTTGAATGGTGTCTTTAGGTTCTTGAGGTAAATCGGGCATTTTTTCTAAAATTGTGTCTTCGGTGATTTGGCGTTCTTTTAATATAATTTGCGCACGATTAGGAAACGTAAAAAACGACAGTAATAAATGCGCCGTATTTAAAGACTCACCGGCGCCTTTAGCAATATCTTGAGCTTCCTTGATGGCGCGTTGAAATTCTTGGCTTAAAGAGGTCATGTGGATTCTCTATTTTTATCAATCATACAGAATTGGCCTTTGCAATAAACGAATCCTGTATAAAAATGAATTAATTGCGAAAATCAAGGGTTATACTTTTTTAAACACCGAAACTAACATGTCACGTGCATAAAAAGGCAGTGTACTCATGTGTTTAAACTTTTGGGTATGTCTGTCAAATAAATGCCATAAATCCTCAATAGCAAGAGAGTGCGTTGTAAAAATAGAAGGTTCTCCGTAACCCAAAGTGGTTATTAAAATTTCTTCGAACATAAGTAAGTGTTTTAATAGTTGCTCTGGTTGAGTGCTAGAGACCAGCCCGCTAAGTCCTGTTTGCAAGGCTTGATAAATGATAGATTCGGGGTGTTCTAAAGGTAATAAGTGATGACAGTCTTCTAATAAAGATTGAGCCAAAAGCATGTGTTCTAAAGATTGATGCAAAGTGTGATGTGCGTTGGTGATATTCACCCGTGCGGGCCAATATAAATCAGATTGTGGTTTTTTAGATAATTCTAAAGAGAGTTCATAAGCTGGGCAAAATAAGGCTTGTTTATTTGGGTAGCGATTTTTTATATATAATCCAATACGTCCTAACTGCTGGCTTATGACTGTTGCCACGCCACCTTGTTCTGCCACTGGGATTAATTTTAATACGATGCATTGATCTTTTAAGTGTTTTATCTGCGCATGTGTCATGGTTTTTTTAAACGTTCATTAATTGGTGATAAAGATTGATATATTCATGCACGGCTTTAATTTGGTCTTCTTTTTTAAGATGTTCGTGTTCAGTGTGTGCCACATGAATAGATCCCGGTCCAATAAGTAAAACTTGAGCAATTGGCGATAAGTGTGGCGCATCAGAGCCAAAACCTACAACCAAAGATGGTTCGTTGCGTTGTATGAACGCATTCTTGAGCGTATAAAAAGAGGTTGGATTAGACGCAGTTAAAACTTCTAACTGTGTGGGTGTTGTAAAAATATTTTTGACCTCTTTGAGTATGGATTCTTTGTTAGCGCTTAGTCTCATCACTACCGACGCTTCTGCTTTATCTGCAATGACATTACCTGCGCGTCCACCTTGGATTATTCCTATATTGGCCGTTGTTTTACCAAATTTAGAGTCTATGGGCCAATCGTGCTGTAGGAATTGATGCAGCTGTGTTACCAAAGGGTGTATGGCGGAGTTAAACAATTCTGGATATGCGGAATGGCCTGCTTGGCCTACGCTTTTAATTTTAAAGGCTAAAACGCCTTTTTGTCCGCACGCCATTTGGTTATCTGTGGGTTCGCCATTGATAATAAATCGAATGTTTGAATGCAAAGGTGATTGAGCAAAGGTTTTAGCGCCAATGGAGTCTGTTTCTTCGCCTACTACAAATAAAAAACCAAACGCGTGATGCCCTTGTTCTTTTAATCGATTACCGGCTTCTATCATGGCTGCAATAATTCCTTTGGCATCGCAAGCGCCGCGTCCCAAATGTTCGCTATCTGTTTCTTGTGGTGGAATAAAAGGTGGTACACAATCCATATGTGTTGAAAACACGATGTAAGGATTGTATTGTTCTTGGTGCGCAAATACATTGAATCGCTGTTTTTCTTGATCCACTATTTGCGTTTGAACATGGTAGCCCTGCTGGTTTAAAATTTCGCATAAATATTTTGCTACATTGTATTCTTGACCTGTTGTGGAATCAATGCTCATCAACGTTTGCGTGAGTTGATATAAAAATTTGTACTTATCTGATTGGGTCATGGTTAATGGCTCATGTGTGGTCGTTATATTTATTCGAAAAGTTTATTTTTTGCTTCTCTGACATCAGATATGCAAAGTCAATAAGAATTGCTTGATGTAGAAATTCAGTTTGCTTGCGATTGCCGATAAGTTTTAGTACAAAAACCAGCCTTATGTCTTTATTACAACAAGAATCCGTAGCGACTGTGTCTAATAAACAAGATATTTATCAACCCGTGCGTTCTGATGTAAATATTCCAGAACAAGAAGAACGTATTTTAGCCTATTGGGAGCAACATAAAATTTTTGAGAAAACGTTATCTCAAACGTCGCAATCAAAATTTTTTAGTTTTTATGATGGCCCTCCTTTTGCTACAGGCTTGCCTCATTATGGTCATTTACTTGCAGGAACATTAAAAGATATTGTTCCTAGGTATTGGACGATGCGCGGTTATCATGTGCCTAGGCGATTTGGTTGGGATTGCCATGGATTGCCTGTAGAATACGAGATTGATAAAAAATTAGAGATTAAAAATCGCAAACAGGTTCTAGACATGGGCGTGGCTACTTACAACAGTCATTGCAGAAGCATTGTGAGTCGTTATTCCGAAGAATGGAAAAAGACAGTCAAGCGCATTGGACGCTTTGTTGATATGGATAACGCCTACTTTACGATGAATAAAGATTTTATGCAGTCGGTGTGGTGGGTGTTTCAACAAATGTGGAATAAAGGCCTGATTTACGAAGGTTATAAAGTAGTGCCTTACTCTTTAGGTGTATGCACCGCCTTGTCTAACTTTGAGGCTTCTTTAAACTATAAAGAAGTACAAGACCCTGCTATCTTTGTGGCATTTGCAGTCAACGGACAACAAGATACTTATTTTGTTGCATGGACTACAACACCTTGGACGCTGCCTAGTAATATGGCACTCGCTGTGGGCCAAGATATTGATTACGTTAAAATTAAAGACATTGCGAGTGGAAAAAATTATTACATAGCGGCGGCATTAGTTAAAAATCTATACAAAGAAGAATCGCAGTATCAGGTTATTTCTCACCACCAAGGGCGTAGCTTGGTGGGTTTGTCTTATGAACCATTGTTTCCTTATTTTAATGACAAGCAAAAACTTGGTGCTTTTGTTGTTCTTTCAAGCGATCATGTTACAACGGAGAGTGGTTCTGGTATTGTTCATATGGCACCTGCATTTGGGGAAGATGACTTTTATGTTTGTCAAAAAGCCAATATTCCCATTGTAAACCCTGTGGATGACGAAGGCTTGTTTACAGCCCAAATTACAGATTTTTTTGGACATCAGGTTAAAGCTTGCGACAAGGATATTATTGCCCGGCTTAAAAAAGAAGGAAAATTGTTACGTCATGATACAATTACGCATAAATATCCTTTTTGTTGGCGCACACAAACGCCATTAATTTATCGTGCAGTGTCTAGTTATTTTGTTAAAGTAGAACAGATCAAAGAACAAATGATGGCTGCCAATCAAAAGACTTCTTGGATTCCGGAAGTTTTGCGTGATGGGCGTTTTGGTCATTGGCTAGAAAATGCACGTGACTGGGCTATTTCTAGAAGTCGTTTTTGGGGCACTCCTATTCCCGTTTGGAAAAATCAAGAAGGCGAAGTAATCTGTGTGGGCTCTGCGGAAGAATTGGAACAATTATCTGGAAAAAAAGTAGAAGATTTACATATTGATTACGTGGATTCTATCGAAATCCCATCGCCTACCGGACGTTCAGCGCTTAAGCGTGTGCCACCTGTATTGGATTGTTGGTTTGAGAGCGGATCTATGCCTTATGCGCAATGGGGATATCCGTTCAAACATCAACAAGAATTTGAACAAGCATTTCCTGCCGATTTTATTGCAGAGGGTTTGGATCAGACGCGTGGTTGGTTTTACACTTTGACCGTTATTGGAACAGCATTGTTTGGTAAATCGCCTTTTAAAAACGTGATTGTGAATGGTATTATTGTGGCCGAAGATGGCAAAAAAATGAGCAAAAGTTTGCGCAATTATCCAGATCCACATGAAGTACTTAATAAACATGGCGCCGATGCGCTTAGATTATACATGATAGATTCACCAGTGGTGCGCGCACAAGAATTGCGATTTTCCGAAAAAGGCGTCAACGATATTGTACGGCGCATTTTATTGCGTTGGTGGAATGCCTATTCGTTTTTTGTAAATTATGCCAATATCGATCAGTTTAAACCAAACGTTAATTTTGATGTAGAAGAATCATCACCTAATATTTTAGATTCATTTGTGTGGTCTAAATTACATTCATTGATTGCTTATACTAATCAAGAAATGCAAGCGTATCGATTATATAACGTAGTCCCTGCATTACTTGCATTTATCGAAGATCTTACAAATACCTATATTCGTTTTAATCGGAGCCACTTTTGGCAAGATGGCATGCCGCATGATAAGCGCATGGCGTACGAAACTTTATATGGTGTGTTAATGACACTATCTCGTTTAATGGCGCCGTTCTGTCCGTTTATGGCAGAAGCCATTTATTTGAATTTAGCGACGGTGTCTAAAAATGGTAAAGAAAGTGTTCACCTAGAAACTTATCCAGAAGCACAAAATCATTTCATTAAAAAAGATTTGGAACAAGCGGTATTGCGAATGACTCAGTTGGTTATGATGGGACGCAATTTACGTGAACAAATCAAAGTGAAAGCCAAAATTCCGCTACGTCGTATGCGTGTGATTCATAAAGATGCAGAAGTATTGGCCGGGCTTAAGCAATTAGAACATTATTTTGTAGACGAGCTAAATATTAAAGAAGTCATTTATGATACCCAAGAAGATGCTTATGTGGATATTCAAGCCAAAGCCAAATTTCAAGTTTTAGGGCCACGTTTGGGCGCACGTATGAGAATTGTCGCACAGGCAATTACCAAACTATCGTATGAAGATATGATGCAGTTAGAGCGGGGTGCTTGTCTTATGATAGAAGGTGAATCCATTAGCATGGCTGATGTTGATATTGTTCGTACACCAAAACAGGCCATGCAAGAACCGCATTGGCAATTACTGACACATCACTTAGTGAATATTCAAATAGATACTTTTGTAAGCCCAGCACAAATACAAGAGGGCTTATCAAGAGAAGTGATTCGTCGTATCCAATTAGCACGCAAAAATGCACAATTACGTCTTGATGATCGCATTCATTTACAAATTAGTTGTGACGGTGAATTAAAGCAGGCTGTGCTTGCGCATCAAGCACGCATTCAACAAGAAACATTGGCAACGCAACTAGAGGTAGTGTTGCAATTAAGCTTGAATTATCAAGAAACAACAGACGTAGATGAATTGCCACTTGGCATTGCACTTATAGTTAATAATCTACCAAGTTAAGATTGTCTGTTGGGATAGGTTCTACAAAGTCTTTTAAATGCGTGGCCTCTTGCCTGTAAATATGTCTATAAGCAACCAAATTGGCCATTACTTTTTTAACGTAATCTCTTGTTTGTGTATAAGGTATTTCTTCCACAAATATATCAAAAGGCTGGCCTTCGTTTTTTTTAATCCAACCCTCTACATTGGCCGGGCCCGCATTATAAGCGGCGGCAGCCAAAGCAGGGTGGCCCAAAAAATGCGTATTTAGGCGGGCTAGATATGCAACGCCATAGTGAATATTAATCTCGGGTTGATACAGTTGATTAATAAACTTTTCGTTTAAATCACGTGCAATGCGTCTGGCTGTTTTGGGTAAGATTTGCATCAATCCATGCGCATCTGCACTAGAAATAGCATAAGGATGATACAGGCTTTCTTGACGCATAATAGAATAAACAAATTCTGGTGTAATATGTTGCTCCGTTGCTTCTTTAAGAACTGTTTGATCAAACACAAAGGGATATAAATAATGGTAAAAGGGCGTTAATTCTTGCCTGTACGGACTTCTTGTTTGATCCTTGAACGCAATTCTTAAATAGGCTTGGTTACGTGCAAAATCTTGTACAGAGTGCAGTAATGATGCAAATTTGGGCGCGTCTTTACTGTTTTTTGGTGCTGGATATTGCCTGAGTGTTAAAATTGCTTCTGCTTTGGCGCCTACTAAAAATAAAGACTGAGCGCGTTTGTCTGGTACAGATTGATAATCTAAAAGTTCAAATTGTGGTGGCTCCAAAACAGGAAGTTCATTTAATTTATCAAGTTTATCTTGTGCTTTTAAATCAATTAATTTCTCTTGTGCTAACCATCCATAATAAGACCATGGAGCCGCATAATAAACCGCAGCGTATAAAAACAATGCTTGTTGCATTTTTTTTTGTTGTTCATTTAAACGAGCCATCCAATATTTAACACGCAAAATTAAATCACTTTGCGGATAATCTTCTAAAATTTGTTGCCACTTTTTTTCGGCGTTATCGTAATCTTGTCTTTTAAAATAACTAAATCCCAAAAACCATAAAACATCTGGATGTTTATCTCGTAGTAATGCAGATTTGTGTGCGTTTTTTTCAAGTGTTTCAAATAATTTGTCAGAGGTTTCAAAATCTTTTGCGTCTTTATAGGCCATTGCTTGGATTAGTTTTAAATCAAAAATATTTTTTGGGCCTTGTTTTTCTTTTTCTGCAATATGAATAATGTCTTCGTAGGCAATTGCCGCCTCTTTGAAATTTTGCATAGCAAATAGACAGCGTGTTTTAAGCTTTAATACATCTTCTCGAAAAGGATCCTGTTTGCCTAATTGTGCAATCGCAAAAGAAGTATATTCCAGACAAATATCGGGATGTTTTTTTTGCCATGCTATCATGCCAAGAGAGTAAATAAATCGACTTTTTGAAGCGATATCAAGCGTTTTATTTTTTTGTAAGATTTGATTAATTCGTGTTTGGGCTTCTTCTAAAAAACCATAGCGAATAAGTAGCTGAACACGTTTACGTTCGGTATTAAAATCAAACGCATAACTTAGCGCATCTTGTTTTTTATCTTTGAGTAAATCTACTTGCTGTTCTAATTCTTGTCTGTGTTCAAATTGTGGGTAGTCAATCATTAGTTTTTGATAATAATTAAGTGCATCTTTTTTGTTTTTTAACCCTTCTTCCATTTGCCCTATATGGTACAACAGTTGCATTTCTAGCTGTGGATCCGTAGAGGATTCAAAAAAACGTGCAAGTTCTTGTTGGGCTTCTTTTTCTTGTTTTTTATAGATAAGGTTTTCCACCCACGTAAATTGTATACGTTGCTTTAAAAAAAATGGAATAGTTTTTATGTTTTGGGCCTGTTTAATGCTTTTTTCTGCCAGCTCATAATCTTGTTGCTGCTGATAAGCCTGCGCTAAAACCAACAATAAATAGTCTCTGATGTCTTTAAATTGTTCACTTGCCAACCGTAATTGCTCAATTTCTTCTTGATTGATTTGACTGGGCATAGGACTTTTTTGAAGAACGCGTTCAATGATTGGTTTAATCATTTGCAGTGTAATTATTTTTTGTGATTGTGCGGAATTTGGCGTTTTTTGCAGTGCAAACACATGAGTTGCACTTAACAAATAAATGCCAAATAAAACCAACCATTCACGCCAATACATAGAACTCTATCCTTGCTTTTTTTAATCACATAAACTGAATTTTTAATGCATTCAAATTATTCAACATGTTCAAATTCAACGCTTGATTGTGGGTTGATCTGAAATTGTTGGTAAAACCCTCCGTTGACTTCTAATACATACTGGCTTTTGGTCCCAATTTTACGGGGTTCTGTAGTTAACGGAGCTGCGTTTTCTATTACACCTGCAATCGTTTTATCTGACTTTATAAAAATCATATCGAGTGGAATATAAGTGTTTTTCATCCAAAACGATAATAATTGTTCGTCGTTAAAAATAAATAACATACCACTTTTTTCTGCTAGATTAGTTCTAAACATTAATCCTTTGGCTGTTTCTTCTTGTGTTCGGGCTACTTCTACAGCAACTCTAATGGATTGATCTAATCTGTTCTTAAGAACCACAAAAGCGAGTTTATGGTTTGGTTGTATGATGTTGGACGAAGAACGGTAACAAGCAATTTCAATAAGTAAAATCAAAACTATAGAAAAATGAAAAAATCTATATTTTAAATACATTGGTATTATCTGAGAGCAGGCTTTGAAATAGTCAATAGCTACAATTAAAAGCATCTGGGACTCAAATTTTTTATTGGCATTATTTCATGCGATATTCTGTTGTTTGCCCTGCGCGTATTGTAATTGTATCTACATGTGTAGGTAATCCTGCTTTGGTGAGTTTGATGATGACCTGACGTTCGCCTTCTGCCATCGAAACCTTGAACGGTTGTTGATTGCTTAGTTCTGCTTGTCCTTTGATTTCTCCTGCAATTTCTACTTGCACACCTGCAGGGGCAATGACCTTAATAAAAGCAGGTAAAAATTGTTCTAATTTAATCACAATAGGGCTTTGTGTTTTTTCTGTAATGTCTATTGTTTTAGATACAGATGCTCTAAAACGGTTACTGGCTTGAATAGTGTGTAGTCCGCGTTCTAGTTGAATGAGTAATGGTTTTTGTAAGTCGCGAACCACCAATTGATTGTCTATCCATAAATCACCAAAAGGTATAATTCTAATGTCTACCTCTTGTAATTGAGTTGTTGCGTCTGAATTTTTTATTGTGTTTTCTGTGTGAACTATGTTTGTATTTTTTGATGTTACATTTTTATTGTTAATTGTGTCTTGAGTAGTATCTTTGGTGTTGTAAGTTTTACCTAAAAAATAAATTACATTTTTAGGCGGCAATGAATTTTGAACCGCCACATGTGCTTTTGTACGGTGATGATTAAGTGGGCTTATCCATAGATGGTACTCGATTAGAAATCCTATTAAACAGGTGCCTACAATGCTTATTTTAAAATATAAAACCCCACGCCCATAGGCCTTTTTTTGTAGTAGAATAAGGTTTGCTTTTTGCGCTAAAGAGGCTTCTTCTGGCTTTAGCAGCATTGCACAATTGAGCGTGTCTAATGCTTGATTAAATTGCTTGGCTTTTAAAAAAATGTCTGTTTGTGTTTGCAATCTTTGACATACGAGTTGCGCCACACATTGTTGATATTGAGTAGGTTCTATAAAAAATTGATTGATTAATTCTTGAGCTAAAAATTGAGTGGCATAAGGGTGCAATAGGTGTTTAATGTCTTGTGTGAGTTCACTGGCCCGTTGATAACGTTTGGATGGATCTTTTTGCAATAAACGGATGATGATTGACTGAATAGATGTTGAAACAAGTGGTTGCAGGTCTTGTGGATTTACAAACGTTGAATCTACGATTTTTTTAAATAACGCTTGAGCGTGGGGCGCAGAAAACGGAAGTTGATGCGTGACAAGCCAATAAAGAATGGTGCCTAGACTAAACAAATCAGAACGTTCGTCACAGGCTTTACCTTCGATCATTTCGGGTGCCATATGCGCTGGCGAACCAAGCAAAGCTCCTGTCATAGTCAATGATTCGTCTTGTAATACATGTGCAATTCCAAAATCCATTAATTTAAGTATGCCACCTGTTTGAATCATCATGTTTTCAGGTTTAAGGTCGCGATGAATAATACCTTTTTGATGAGCATGTTCTAATGCTTGAGTAATGATTAAAGTAATAACCAAGGCGATTTCTGGAACGATAATGGGGTGCTGTTTACAAAAGGCAGATAAAGTAGGTCCTTGAATATACTCCATTACAATAAATGCCTGTGTCTCTTGTTCGTCTGCGTAATCAAAAATTTTGACAATATGTGGATGGTCAAGCTGTGCAATGATTTTGGCTTCGCGGTAAAATCTTGCTTTGGCTTCTTTTCTTTGTGCCAAATAAGGATGTAATATTTTAACCGCCACTTCTCTTTTAAGAAGTAAATCTTGGGCATGGTAAACCACACTCATGCCGCCCTGACCGATTTCTTTATCTAGCAAGTAGCGATTTTTTAATGTTGTATGGTGTGTGATGTTGGTATTTGACAAGTGTTTTAGCCGCAGACCAAAATTTTATGACGTGCTTTTAGGTGTTTCTTGTATGTGTGCTTTAGCTGCTGGCGCATGCGTTCTTTCTATTTGCGGACCTCTTGGTCCGCGTGAATTGGCAGGCTTGCCATCGGCTCGTTCTGGTCTTCTATTGCGGGGTGCACCACCTGGTTTTTGAGAACGAAAACGTTTTTTTCCACCACCGTTTGCATCGTCTCTACTGGCCAGGCGTTTTTTTCGATCTTCGGCTACAGCATCCATTGAAAAACGGCCAGACAAAAGAGGAATAGCGCCTTGCGCACCGGATTCTAATTGGGCGGCGGATACATGAGCTGCTTGGTGTTCTCGTTTGTTGTTGTGTTCTTTTTTATGGCCATGGTGGTTTTTCCCACCTTTTTTAGGCTCTTTGTGGGGAAGCAAAATATAATCCACCAAAAAAGCAAAATCACCCAAACGTTCCACGCCTTTGGGCGCATCATCTGCTTTAAACACACGAATTAATCTGATTTTTTTAGCTTTGGCTGCAAATAATAACACGGTGTCTACCATGCGCATGAGACGATCTTCTTTTAGACCTGTTGCTTCTTCGATCACTTTTTCGATACTTTGCCTTGTGTCTGGCGATAACGTCGAAATATGAGTGTCATTGTACACTGCAGTTTGAGTTGCAGGCTCTGCAGCGGCTTCTGTAGTGGTATCATCTGCGGGCGTTGCTTCCAATGCGACCGAAGCAGGTGCTGTTTGAGAAGAAGACGCTCTTTTGGCCCTTGCAAATTCTGGAGTAACAATTGTTGCGCACACTTTTTCTGCAGCTTCGGTGGCACGTAAAAATACTGGACCTACAAATTCTGTGAGCTGTTTCATAGATAATCCTACTCTGTGTTGGTGCTATTGCTATATTAACTTTAAAGAATATTGACTCTGGTGTTTGATTTTTAAAACACTGAACCACTCTCATTCTCTTTTATGTTGCGCTTTAAACAACACCAGACACTAAAAATCAAGAGTTTAGTGAATAAACATAAAGACGTATCTTTACGATTTTTTCGTTTTAAGCTAGCTGGGTTTTTTTTGTAAGCGTTTTATTTTAAAAAACATGGTAGTTTATCCATGCCAGGATGGAGAGCTGGCCGAGTGGTTGAAGGCACCTGATTCGAAATCAGGCGTATCCGCAAGGGTATCGGGGGTTCGAATCCCTCGCTCTCCGTTTTTTTCTGGGGAATCGTTCAACGGTAGGACTACGGACTCTGACTCCGTGTATCTAGGTTCGAATCCTAGTTCCCCAATATAACTTGACACTTTCTAAGAAGATCTAAACTTAAACTGCGTTACCTCTTTATTATGAGTGCGGCTATGAAAATACCTTCTTTGTCACGTTATTTCTTGATAGTGTTCATGAGCATACCGATCATATTATTTCTGTACGCTTTTTCTGTTTTTTATATAATGGCCTTGTTTCATACTGAATATGCGCCTGGCTATTCTTACTGGAAATTCAAAATGCTTCAACCAGGTTTGAGCGAAGAAGAGGTTATCGCCCAAGTTGGTCAGCCGATTCAGATACTGCCCCGCATGAATTGCGACAGCACATTTTATATGGAAGAATGCGTGGCCGAACCTGGGCGTGTCGACTGGTGGTATTCGCGTCAGGATTCAAGTGATACGCATTATTTTGTACGGCGATTGGAAATGCGCAACCATCGCGTTGTGAATATCCTATCGGAACTTTATGTGGACTAAAATTTGTAATATACAACAGGCATTGATCATGAATACCCGTCGCCTTTTAATCCTTATTCCATCGATCCAAAATTCATTTTGATTCGTACAGTATTGCCAGAAGGAGAATTTTTTATGGCAAAAGTAACAGGATCGAAAGTAATTACATGTCCGGCAGACAGTGGCTGTGTTGAAAGAATAACAAAAGAAGTAAAAAGAACAGTCACAACGGTAAAAGTAAAAAAATGCGTGGTTTGCGAACCCCCACTTCCGCCAGCACAACCATCAGCAATACCTGCGCTGGGTGCTACACCAGCAGTGCCGCAAGAGCAAACAGAAAAAAATGAAAGCCCACCTTATAAAAGAATGTTTTTAACGGCTGGTTTTGGCCAAATTGCAGATCCTCCAACCAGCACATACGGTGGTCTCGTTGGATTACTTTTGTTGAGTGGTAAAACCCGGAGCGACGGAATCAATGTTTTTGGTGTTGCGCAATTGCAAACAGGTATCTTTGGCGGAACAACATCACCAAATTACCATGATATACGTGCCACCAGTGGCACTTTGGCCGGTCGTGTTGGTATTGGTGTGAGTGACAATACCGTCACGGGCCGAGAAATGGCTATTTATTTTGCTACTGGACCACGTGTAACTGTTTTGTCTGCGCAAGGTGCATACTCTTTGGCTGGAATATGGTCTATTGGCGTTGGTGTTGTTTTATCACCAGTACCAAATTCACCAGTTCGCATTCATGTAGAATTTAACCTTGATGCTTTGGTAGAGCAGGCAAATTGGCCAAATCTTTCTTTGCAGAATGCTAAATTTGGGCCTGTTTTGGTAACTCCCGTTCTTGGTCTCGCTATTCCGATATAGTGATTAGACCTCTTTCGAAACTTACTGCGCGACCAAACTGCGGTGTCACCGTATCTAAAAAAATTCTCACATACGCGTGTATGCTCCGGTTTTTTGGAGCCTCGGTTCCTTGCATTTTGGCCGCTCGTGACAGTTTCGAAAGAGGCCTATTGTTCATTTTTACCATTGTCAATGAAACTCGACTCGCCTTTAAAATCCTGATACAGCAATAGTGTGTCAAATTTTCGAAGAGAAGCGGTATCGCCAGTAATTCCAGGCGAACAGGATCTTATACGGCGCATAAGTAATGGCGACCGCGCAGCATTAGCTGAACTCTACGATATCCACGCACCAGGTTTACTGGCGTTAGCAATGCGCATTTTAGGCAACCGTGGTGCCGCCGAAGACCTCTTGCACGACCTATTTCTCGAGGTTTGGAACAGTGCGTCAGATTACAAATCAGAGAGAGGAACAGTCAAGACTTGGCTTTTTGTCCGCCTGCGCAGTCGTGCCATTGACCGTTTGCGCTCTGCCAAGCGCCAACAGCCTGTATCTGAATCGTGGAAGGAATGTCTGGAGATAGCGTCGCCCAATCCAGCGACGCTGCTTGATAGGCTTCAAGTTTGCCAGGTTCTCGCTACCTTACCCAAAGAGCAATGCGTTATACTTGAACTGGGCTATTTTAAAGGGTTAACATGCAGTGAAATTGCTGCACGCTTGGAGATTCCTGTCGGCACGGTCAAATCAAGAACCGCAGCGGCGATGGAAAAATTGCGCGCTGCTTTGCGGCTGGGAGAAGTCGATGGATAAAATTGACAAATTACCCATGTTTTTAAAAGAAGCAGTGACAGAACACAACAACAATGACAATTTTAAGGACATTGAAGAAGCGATTCACCAACTTGCAATGGCGCTCGATCCAATTGCGCCATCAGACGATTTACGCACTCGAATTTTAGCTGATTTGCCGGTCAAGAAAACGCATCTTTTCTCCACTTTTGCGCCGCAAATCGCCAAACTTTTCCAGGTGACAGAGGAACGGGCACAGATTTTTTTAGATCTCTTGGGGGAACCCGCGGCATGGCTTTATCAACAAGGAATTGGTTTAATGCATGTGCCAGCTGGCCCGGCGTTGGCCCAAGCTGATGTTGGTTTTATCTCGCTTAAGCCCAAGCAAACTTTTCCAAGACACCGTCACCGTGGCGAAGAAATGTCATTGGTGATTCAAGGCAGCTATCAAGATGGAGATCTGGTGGTGTGTGCCGGTGAATCGCAGATCTTAGCTGCTGGCAGCACGCATCATTTCACCGCACTTCCTGGCCCGGATTGCATATTTGCGGCGGTGGTTATGATTGGCATAGAATTTATAGAGTGAATACGGATATAGAAAACGTTATAAAGAGAAGAGATACCCATCAACGCTTAAAATGGTGTGTAAAGTAGACAGGTTAGGTATGCTTACTCTATAAATCGAAAGAACAAATGCTTTTGGAGGTCTGTGATGCCTAATTCAGAAGATAAGGATACGGTTAGTCGGTTATTTGAAATGTTCGTTCCTGATGCGTTAAAAAAAGCAATGGCGCTTGGCGCTGGTGCTGTGTTTTTAACAGAAGAAGGAATTAGGCAAACAGTAGGCGATATGAAATTGCCAAAAGATGCTTTGCATGTGCTGACTCAATACACTGAAAGGGCAAGAAAAGATGCAGGCATTGTGTTGTCTAGAGAAATGAAAAAATTTCTACATTCAAAAGATATCGAAGTTTTATTGTTGCGTGTTTTAGATAATGTATCGGTTCAGGCAAGGTTGGAGCTTAAGTTTGTCACTAAACAAGATACATCCAATCAGCCTAAAATAGGCTTAAAATTAGAATCACTAGAACTGGACACATCCACTCAATCATGAGTAAAGCTGTACTATAGAACAAAGTTATATTTTAAAGCCAAGGATGTATTTGACCTTATGGCAGAAGATAAAAAAGACAATACAAAACGCTTATTGCCGCAAGATGCTAATGCTTTATCCAGAGTTTCTGCATGGTCTTCTCGTCGTTCTCGATCTAAACACGAAATCGTTCAAAAATCCCAAGAGCAATCTTCGGATTTATTGTATGAAAGCATGATGAAAAGTGGTGGACAGGCATTTGGGCAACCTTATGTGATAGGGACTACTTCATTAACCGAACGAGTGGTTCGTAGGCACAAACAAAAAGGCAGTTTTGGCTACTCTACTTATGAAAAAATGAACTATAGAAGAAGAAATTATTTTACACGTGCGGGGGCTTCTAGGTATCAAGGGGAATATCCGCCGCACGTGATAGAATGGATTAAAGACCCAAGCAAGAGACCTAAAAAATCACTTTGGACAAGATTTTGGGATATGGTGCTTGTGCGTGTAGATGACGAATTTTAATCAGTATTACGAGAATTAGGCTCTTCGTTAAATGCTCTTCTTCCGCTTCTTTCTTTTAAAATTAAATCAAGTGGGGTGCCCGAAAATCCATAGGCTTCACGTAATGAATTTTCTATGTAACGAATATAACTGCTAGAAAAACGATCTTTGTCATTTACTTGTAGTACAAATCTAGGGGGGGCCACATCTATTTGAGTGATGTAATATAGTTTTCCGCGCTTTCCTTTGTACATGGGGGGCGGGTTTTTTTCGATAATATGAGCAAGTAAGCGGTTAAGTTCACCCGTAGAGATACGAGTTTCTCTTGCTTGTTTAACTTTATTGATTTCGTCAAAAACACGCAATAACCCTTGTTTTTCTTGCGCAGATACATAGATCATTCTGGCGCAATTAAGAAACGGATAATAATGTAGAATTTCGTCTCTAAAGTTTTTAGTGTTGAGCATGTCGTGCGGCAGATCCCATTTATTCACTACTAATATAATTCCTTTTTTTCTTTCGTGACACAAAGCTGCTATTTTGGCGTCTTGGTCTGTATGAAATTCTGTTGCGTCTAAGACAAGAACTACAACTTCTGCTCGCTCTATGCTTTTAAGTGCAGAAAAAACCATGTATTCTTCTAGTTTTTCATTAATTCTGGCTTTTCTTCTAATGCCTGCGGTGTCAATAAAACAGTACATATGTTCTTGGTACGATACAAAGGTATCTATGCTATCTCTTGTGGTACCAGCGTAGGGTGAAGTAATTAACCGTTCTTCGCCTAGCAAAGCATTGATAAAAGAACTTTTTCCTACATTGGGTCTGCCTATCACCGCTACGTGACAATCAATCTTATTGTTTGTGGGTGCCACCATGTGTGTATGTGTTTTTGGGGAGAGATCATTATCTTCTTGATTCTCTTTTTCTTCTTGCATGGCAGTAGTCATTTTTTTTAGATACTGAACCATGACTGACTTAAGAGATTCGATGCCGTAACCATGTTCCGCACTTACAGGCACAAGTTCATGGGCACCTAATGAATAAAAATCATAAAGGTGTTCTGTTTTTTGTTCGTGATCAACTTTATTAACCGCTACAATCAATGGTTTTTTATGTTGCAATATTTGTTTAACCACTTGTTTGTCTTCTTGGGTTAAACCCACTTGACCATCGCCCACAAATATAATGAGCTGGGCTTCTCTAATGGCTATCTCTGCTTGGTGTCTTGTTTCACTTTGCAGTGGATCTTGGGTTTTAATTTCAAATCCACCCGTATCCACCAAAAGCACAGGAATATCCTGAATATGGGCAACTGCATAATGACGATCACGTGTAACGCCCGGCATGTCTTCAACAATTGCGACACGCTTTTTTAATAAACGATTAAATAGTGTTGATTTGCCAACATTGGCACGCCCCACCACAGCAACAGTGAGCAGATGAGAGGAAGACACAAATTACTCCTTTAGTTTTGAATACCCAAGTTCATTTAAGATGGCTTGATTCTGGCTCCACAAAGAGACACATTTAATATGTAAATGAAGATATACATGATGATTTAATAATCGTTCTATTTCCCGTCTTGCTAAAGTTCCTATTTCTTTAAGTCTACTACCGCCTTTGCCTATAATGATTGATTTTTGAGAATCTCTTTCAACCAAGATAGTCGCAAAAATTTCTGTGGTAGTAGATGCTTCTTCTTGATGCGTCTTCCATCCATCAATCATCACTGCACATGCATAAGGAACTTCTGCATGTAGTTGTTGAAATACCTGTTCTCTAATTAATTCACTCACAAGTTTGCGTTCGCTTTGGTCCGTAAAATCATCAGGTGCATATACGGCTTGAGATTTTGGCATGTAGGGTTTGCATGCATCAAGTAAAACTTGTATGCCATCATTATTCTTTGCGCTAAGCGGAATAATTTCTTTAAATGGATAAGCAGCCATAAGTGTTTGTATATAGGGCAGTAAACGCGATTTTCTTACGGTGTCTATTTTATTGAGTACCAAAATAACAGGCACCCGAACGTGTGCTAAATGTTTTTGTATCGTACTTACAAAGTGTTTAGAAACTTGATCGACGTGTTGTGGATTGGCTTCTATCACATAAAGAATAAGATCTGCGCCATCTATCGTTTGTGTGGCTACGTGGTTCATGATTTGGTTGAGTTTTTTTTGGGATACATGCAATCCAGGCGTATCCATGAATACAAATTCGTATTCTTGCTGATGTAAAATACCCAAAATACGATCACGGGTGGTTTGTGCTTTTTTAGAAACAATAGATACTTTTTCCCCCAAGATTTGATTTAAAAGGGTGGATTTACCCACATTAGGAGGACCAACAATAGCAATGCGCGCCGAAAAACAAATGGTTGCAGTAGTTTCTTGATAATTCACCGCCGCCCTATATCACTAAAGTATTTTAAATTAAACAGATTTATTTTTAATAGATAAAACGCTCATGTAAGCAAGTGTCCATTAAACGCTCTAGATTATTTGTGCAGGTTGTTTTACAAAAAATACCACTATTTAGAGCGGATTTACTTTTTAAGATTAAGTGTAAAGAGGTGATTTTTATGACAGATTCTCAAATGCCTGCAAATGGTACACCAGTAAGCAATTACGAAGGATTATTAGAATTATTAAATAAAGATGCTGTATTGCATCAAGCTGTGATGGAAGAAAAGGGTGTGCAAATTCCTACACAAATGGGAGATTTAGATAGCGTATTGTTTATGCGTTGGCAGGATAGCGATGGTATTATACAGTTCATACAAGCCATTCCATTAGAAATTTCAGAAGACAAATTGTGGGTAATGGCAGATGCAATTACGCGTTTAAATCACGCGCTTGCTATTCCTGGTTTTGATTTAAACCATCAGGCACGTATGTTGGCTTATCGTTTATATTTGCCTATTTATCCAAGGCAAAGTGTGTTTTCTAGTGAAATTCAAGCCATGTTTCGATTAACTGTTAAAACGGCTTCTAAATTTATGCCTGTATTTAAACAGTTGATTGAAGGGCATATTTTACCTTCTGAATTTGTAGATAAAGCGCAGCGTGTTTGGAGCGAGGCTTAGCGTTTTGTTAGATGTTGTTTGTTTTGATTCCACACAATCTTACCTTGATATTTATGATTGTATGTCTGTGTGGGTGAGTGAAATAGCTCAAGAGTTAAGGCCAGAGACTCTTTTGATTGGTGAACACCCGTTAACTATTACACTGGGGCGTTCACTTAAGGCGCCTTCGCAAGTTTTGCCTCATGCTGCCGCTCATGCGCAGATTGTCCAATTAGAACGCGGCGGTGGCGCCACTTTGCATAACCCAGGACAAGTAGTTGGCTACCCTTTGTTGCGATTAAAGAAAAGGCAACTATCGCCTGTCTCTTATTTGCGAATGATAGAACGTTTATTAATTGATACCTTGGAAACAGAAGGTGTATCTGCAGGACTGCAAGCAGGGCAAACGGGTGTATTTGTTGATTCTTACAAAATTGCATCTATTGGAGTTGCGGTTAAGCAAGACGTTTCATACCACGGTTTTGCACTTAATGTATGTAATCATTTGAATGATTTTAATTTTATTAATCCTTGTGGTATGGATGCGTCTTTAATGACGCATTTAAAAAAATATAATCCTACGTGCGATTTTATTGATGTTAGAAATAAGATCATCAATAAAATACAAACATGTTTTTAAAATTAATACTGAGTTTGGTGTTATTTTGGTTTTCTTGCAGGCCTTATCAAACAGACTCAATGCCTGTAGATACTTCGGTTGTTTCACCTCCTCTAATAGAAGATAAAACGCAGGATACAGATGTAAAAAATAAAAAAGTAAGAGACCCTGCACTGTGGCCGTTTCATCATGAATCGCCCTGGAATTTGCCTTTGTCTTTGGATGCTAAATTTGAATCTGTTCTTGATCCGTGCACACATAGCTTGCGTGAAATTAATCGCGCGCCCAATCAGTGGAAAAAACAAATAGTAGAAGTAGATATCAATGCACAATATTGGAGCCATCCTATTTATGTAGCCAATGATGATGATCCATTCGTATCCGTGTATTTAGATAAAACTGGTGGTCAATCATGGGTGGATCCCGATGGTCTTGGGAGCGTGCCTGTGCCTTTAGATGGTTTTGTTGCACGCATAAAAATTCCGCGCTCCGCACAACCAGCGTGGCCATCATTTGAAGAAGATGTTTGGACAGATGCACACATGCATGTCATTCATTCAAACCATCAATCTGTTGTTGAAATGTGGCGAGTAAGGCGCGTTTCTTCGGATCGTATTATTTGTGATGGATTTAGTTTTAACAAATTATCAAGCGATGGCTTAGCGCATGGAGAACGTGCGTATGGTGGTAGCGCAATTGCGGGATTGATACGTGCACAAGAATTAAGTGCTCAACTTATTCCACACGCCTTAGCATTGGCACTTCCCAGAAGTCAGCAAAAATGTTGCAGTCCTGTATGGCCAGCATCATCCGTAGATAATGGCGCCAAAGGATCTTATTTGGGACATGTTCCTTTGGGTCAGTTAGTAGCTATCGAAGACAACCCTTTTGACCCACTTAAACTTAATTGGGGCAGTCAGTTAAAAACTCCTATTGGTCGTACTTTGGCACGCACTTTATATGAATATGGCGCCTATAATGTGGACTCTAGTGGTGATATGGCATTTTATGCAGAGCCTGTTGCCGAATCTTTTATCGATAGGCAGCTCATTTACCAAGATTTAAAGCAAATTCAATCTTATCTTAGATGTGTTAAAAACAACGAATTAGCACGTCCTGGCGGCGGTTCTTTAGGTGCAAAACGACGAGCACCTCTAGCGCCTCAGTTGTAAACAGGCTTAGAAAGGACTTTAATAGAGGCCTATTATTCAATGCTGCATAGATAATCGAGCTCAGCAAGGTATTTTTCGTTTTTATTAACAAATGGGTTGTGTTTGTCCCACGCATAACCTGCAAGAATAGAGCAAATTTGACGCTGAATGGTTGGGTTTTTTTGTGTTGAAAAAATAATGCGATGCAAACGACCGTCGTACCAACGCTCCACAAAAGATTTAAAAGTTTGCACACCTAATCTGACTGTGTTTTCGTACTCATTTTTCCAGTCAATAGATTCACCTTTAAAGTGGCGGTGAATTAATTTAGCAGCAACAGAAGCACATTCTAAAGCAATGGTTACACCCGACGAAAATACAGGATCTAAAAATTCTGATGCGTTACCTAAAAGCACATAGCGATCACCATAAAATTGGCTGACAGACGCCGAATAACCACGAATAACTTGTGCATCAAAATCAAAAAGCGCCTCTTGCGTTCTTGAATCTACCACTTCATCTTCTTTGAATAATTGCTTGAGTAATTTATTGGAATCTTGAATACCGCGCTCAAAAAAAGCAGGTTCCGCCACCACACCAACCGATGTTTTTCCATTAGAAAAAGGAATAATCCAGGTCCATGCTTGAGTATTTTGTGGATGAATACAGATCCAAATTTTTTCTTCTGCTTCTAATGATAAACGTTTATCTTGTTTAATATGTGTAAATAGCGCTTGTCTTTCTGGAAAAGAAGAAGGTCTATCTAATTGCAATAGTTTTGGTAGCACTCGGCCATATCCACTTGCATCTACAATAAATTGAGCATCGATGCGGAGCGGGTTCTGTTTTTCATCGGTTAATTGTACTTTGACTGCGTCTGATTCAAATTGAATAGACTGGACTGTGTGTTCAAAATAAATAGGAATACCATTTTTTTGCACTGTATTGGCAAGCGTTAAATCAAAATCTGCACGCGGTACCTGAAAAGTATGATCCCACCCATTAGTAAATTGATCCGCAAATTGAAATACTTGTTTGCGTGTAAATTGATTAAAAAAAAGAGCGCCTGTTTTATTTTGAAATTTTTGGGCCTGCACATCCGCTAGTAAATCTGCTTCTTTAAGAATATCCATGCAATGAGGCAGTAAACTTTCACCAATTACAAAACGCGGAAATTTGGTTTTTTCAACGATTATAAGATCGTCGTGTCCATGTTGTTTTAAAATAGAAGCACTTGCACAGCCTGCGGGGCCAGCACCAATAACAAGGATTTTGGTTTTAATGATTTTCATTATTTTTATTACCACTGATAATTAAGCTGTTCTTTTAAGAATGCAGTCGAAAATTGTCCCGCTTTAAATAAGGGGTGGGCCAATACCTTTTGATGAAGTTCTAGGTTGGTTTTAATGCCGCTTACTTTAAGCTGACTAAACGCCAAATTTGATTTTTCAATTGCCTCATTGCGTGTACTCGCATGTACTATCAACTTACCAAACATAGAGTCGTAATAGGGCGTAATTTTAGACTGTGTGGTAACTGCCATATCACACCGCACGTCTATTTGCGGCAGCTCAAGTTCTGTAATGACTCCAGGCGAAGGAATGAATTTTTTACTAGGATCTTCTGCACATAATCTAAACTGAAACGCATGGCCATGGTGTTTGATCTCTTGTCTTGGGAGCATTTCACCTTGAGCCACACGTATTTGCCACTCTACAAGATCTAATCCAGTTACCATTTCTGTGATGGTGTGCTCAACTTGAAGTCTTGTATTCATCTCTAAAAAGTAGAAATCGCCACTTTGATCTACAACAAATTCTACAGTGCCAGAACTATAATAACCCACCGCTTTGGCTAGCGAAATACTGGCATCGGTCATTTTCTTACGTAATGATTCCGATACAAACGGGGAAGGCGTTTCTTCTATGACTTTTTGATTACGGCGCTGGATGGTGCATTCTCGTTCGCCTAGATGGATTACATGTCCATGCTGATCTCCAAATACTTGGACTTCTATGTGTCTTGGATTTTCAATGGCTTTTTCTATGTAAACAGTGGGGTCGCCAAAAAAAACAGCCGCCTTTTTAACAGCATCTTCAAATGCGTTTTTAAGCAAATCAACCGATGAAACTTTAACCATGCCAATGCCGCCGCCGCCAGCAGAAGCTTTGACCATGACTGGAAATCCAATCTCAGAAGCAAATGCAATTGCTTCCTCCACTGTTTTAATTGCAGAACTTCCCTGAATAGTTGGAACGCCACTGCTTATCGCTATTTCTCTGCTCTGTAACTTTGAACCCATTTTTTTAACTGCTTGGGGTGGCGGGCCAATAAAAATCAATCCGTGTTCAACCGCACGCATAGCAAAGTCGCTATTTTCAGATAAAAAACCGTATCCAGGATGGATCGCATCTGCTCTAGTTTGAAGCGCCGCGTCTAAAATTTTTTCGATTTGCAGATAACTTTCACGCGGAGGCGGGGGACCAATGCGTATGCGTTCATCCATAAAATTTAAAAAATAAGCATCTGCGTCTGCATCCGAATAGATACCAATGCTGATAATGCCCATTTTTTTAAGTGTTTTGGCAATTCTAATGGCAATTTCGCCGCGATTAGCTATCAATACGCGTGTTATTGTTTTCACCGCTTACCCCTCGTCCTCTACTATCAAAGTTTCATTTTTTTCAATTTTAGCGGTTTCTTTTTGCTTTTTTATAAGTTGCTGTACAAGTTCAAACTGTTTTTTAGAAAGCACTTGTTTTCTAAAAGTATCGCGTTCTTGTTCAAATTTTTCTTTGTTAATCATTTGCCTGTCTTTAACCACAGCCACAATGAATTTTTGATTTTGCTCGAAAACATTATCTAATACCTGATCTTTTTGAGTGGCTGTAAATGCTTGTTTAAAGAGTTCTTTAAGTGGACCAATTTTAGGGATCGAAGCGCTTGATTGGTTAAATAGTCCGGTTGTTTTGTAATAAGTTTTAAGCTCATTTTTAGCTGATTTAGGATCCTTTGTTTTATCTTGTTCTGTTGGTTCAAGAGAAAATAGTTGATCAATCTTGTCTCCTTTTTTTAACTGAGCCAACACTTTTTGAGCAGTTTCTTGTGTTCTGGTTTTTTTAATTTTTTCTGTGAGCAGTTCTTCTGCTAATATTTTAGATACCTGTTCTAGTGTTTGGTGTTTGGCGTCTTTAATCTCTTCTAGTTTGATTAAATGGTAGCCAAAAGGTGATTTAACAATAGGTGAAATTTCTCCCACTTTGAGCTTATAGGCCGCATCTTCAAAAGGTTTAACCATCATTCCAGGGCCAAAAAAACCTAAGTCGCCACCTTTTTCTTTGCTCGAATCTTCAGATTCTTTTTTTGCAAGTTCAGCAAAGTCGGCTCCAGACTTAAGTGATTTTTCGAGTTGGTTAATTTTGTCTTTAGCTTTTTTTTGTTCGGCTTCTGGCGCACTATCTTGCACTTTAACAAGAATATGGCGTGCGTGTAATTTTTTAGGTTCGTCAAATCGAGAAGCATCGCGTTCATAGCGTTTTTTTATGTCGTCTGCGTTAGATTTTTCAAATTGTACAATCTCATCGGTTTTGGGTTTTTCTTCTGGTTTTAAATCGTTTTGCAAAAACTCAACAAACGCCAAATCAACTTGATCGTGTTCTTCTGTGTATTCTCTTAATAGCTCATCCTCAGAAGCTTGAACACCCACTTCAAAAAGCTGCCTAAATTTATCTGTGGCTAAATCTGCGCGTAATTTTTCTTCAAATTGATGTGGGCTCATGCCGACGTAGTCAAGGTAGCGCTGATAAAGTTCAAAATCAAAATGTCCCTCTTTTTGAAATGCTTTTTGCTCTAAAAGAAAATTTTTAATTTCTTCATCTGCTGCAGAAATATGCTGTGCTTGCGCTGCTTGCTTGAGTAATCGTTCATCAATTAAGCTGTCTAAAACTTGGTTTTTAAGCTTTAACTGTTTGAGTAGTTGTTTGGGGAGTCCCTGAGCAAACAAACGTTGGTAACTGTTCATTCGGCTTTGGTAAGCATTTTTAAATTCATCTACTGTAATAATATCTGCGTTGACTTTGGCTGCAAACGAAGATTGCACTTGTTTTTTGCAACCGGTGTCCTTAGCCCCAAAGTTAATTACAAATGCCAACATAATTAAGGCGAGTAATAAATAGACAACAAAAGATTTTGAAGCGTTTCTAATCGTATCTAACACAAAATGTTCTCCAAAAATTTTTAAACTAATGGGCTCTTACTATTGCATCTTTCTGCTTGCAAGATATCGGTGCTAAATGCAATGGAATAACTATTAATTATTAGTTGTTATTCAGGTGTCTTGCGCATTTTTATGGGATTCATTTAATTTTTTAGACAAATTTAAATTTAAAAACAAGGAGATGTTTGGTGATGTTTAAAAACAGCTTAAAAGCAATTGTGCAAATAGTCAGTATCGTGGCTTTATGTCTAACTTCTATTTCCCAGTTAAAAGCCGCAGAAGTATGGACAGAAAAGCCTAAATCTGCCCCTTATTTAGTAAATTTACCAGATTTTAAGGAACTACTTAAAATAGCACTCCCTTCTGTGGTGAATATTGCTATTGAACAAAAAGTTAAAAATAAAATGCGTGGCATGCCGTTTGAATTTTTTGGCCCATTTATGGGAATGGATCCCAGACTGCCTCAACGTGAGTTTAAAAATAAAGGCATTGGATCTGGATTTGTGATAAGTGAAGATGGTTATATTTTAACTAATCAACATGTAGTAGAAAATGCAGATAGTATTATTGTTACATTTCCGTCGGATGTCTCCTTGGAAGAATTTAAAGCCAAAGTGGTAGGTGTTGATGAACGTACTGATGTGGCTTTGGTGAAGATAGACACCAAACAAAAATTAAAACCTTTACCATTAGGTGATTCTGGCTCACTATTAGTTGGAGAATGGGCTTTAGCAATAGGTAATCCTTTTGGTTTGTCTCACTCTGTATCTTTGGGTATTGTGAGTGCTAAAGAAAGACGCGATGTCCATCCAGGTGGACGTAATGGGATTTTTGATTTTATTCAGACGGATGCCTCTATTAATCCTGGTAATTCAGGTGGACCACTTATTAACCTTAAAGGAGAAGTCATTGGAATCAATGCGGCCATGAATGCAGCGGGACAGGGTATTGGTTTTGCTATCCCAATTAATTTGGTGAAGTCAATTTTGGTTGATCTTAAGCAAAAAGGCAAAGTAAAGCGTAGCTGGCTTGGCATAATGGTCCAAAAAATGGATCAAAATTTAGCTAAAAGTTATGGGTTGTCTCATGCTCAAGGTGCTATTGTTGCGCAAGTAGTAGAAGGTGGTCCTGCAGAAAAAGCAGGACTTATAGCCGGGGATGTGGTGCTTGAATTTAATAATCAACCTGTGAAAGATTATACAGATTTAACCTTAATGGCTTCGCGTGCTGGTATTCATCAGCCTGCTTCTGTCTTAGTTTTAAGAGACGGTAAAAAAATAACATTAAAAGTTGTCTTGGGCGAATTACCAAATAATGAAGATGTAGATCTTAATGACAGTAGTAAAATAGAGCAGGGTAACTCTTTGGGTCTTCATTTAATGGATTTGACACCACAAATAAAAGAACGTTTGGGAATTAAGGAAAAACAGGGTGTTGTGGTGAGCGACATAGACGAAGAAGGAGCCGCTTTTGAGGCGGGCATACGTTCCGGAGATATTATTTCTAAATTAAATGATAAAAATGTCATTTCTTCTCAGGAGTTAGGTAAACAAATTAAGTTAATTAAAACAGGCGACATGTTAAGATTTTTAATCAAGCGTGAAAACAATGCGTTATTTGTCGCTTTCCAAAAACCATAGCACAACGCAATGAATCCAAAAATAAAAAGCCCGGTTGATACCGGGCTTTTTATTTTTTATTAGATACCGGCGGTCGGAATCGAACCGACATGCCCGTAAAGGACGCGGGATTTTGAGTCCCGTGCGTCTACCAGTTCCGCCACGCCGGCATGGTATCTTTGATAGTGGACGCGTTTATCTTTAAATCTCTTAAAAGGTCAAGATAGTCATGATTCTTTTTTTAAAAAATCCTCTGTTTCTTTAATTTGGCAGGTTAAATTTAAAATGTGAACAGTCGAGATGTAGATAATTGTCAAGTATAGGGCTACACCTGTAGAAAAAAGAACAATTGCCCAGGTTGTATTGACGGTTAGCAGTACGATAAGCGCCGCTAGAAAACAGCCAATCAAGAGAAAGCGCCCTTGGCGTCTTTGATTTTTTACCTGTTCAATCTGTTTTTTTAAATTTTGCCGTTTTTCTGTGTAATGTTTTTTTAATGTTGTCATTTTTTTATTTGATAATCCACACACTTTAGACAATTCATATTTTTTTCAGCAATCATTGCATGAAGTGTTAGTTTTCGCTAGATAATGGCGAGTTTTTTTAATGCGTTAATCGTTTTTTTCGAGAGAGGTTTTTGTGGAATACCATCTGGATCAAGTTCGGCATCAAGCGCTCAAACAATGGATTTTAGAGGTGGCAGCAATTTGCCAACCAGATCGGATTCATATATGTGATGGTTCTGAAAAAGAGCGTGATTGGTTGACACAAGAATGTCTAGCAACAGGTGAATTAATTGCGCTTAATCAAGAAAAAATGCCAGCCTGTTATCTGCATCGTAGTGCGCCACATGATGTGGCTCGTACCGAACATTTAACTTTTGTTTGTACACAAAAAAAAGAAGATGCGGGGCCTAATAATAATTGGATGGCACCCGCAGACGCACGCACTAAGTTGCACGCTCTTTATCAAGGTTGTATGAAGGGCAGAACTTTGTATGTGGTCCCTTTTGTGATGGGTCCTTTGGGATCTCATTTTTCTAAAGTGGGCGTAGAAATCACCGATAGTAAATACGTTGTGTTGAATATGCGTATCATGACGCAAATGGGACAACAAGCAATTGAACAATTGGGAGATACGGGCGTATTTACACGCTGTCTTCATTCTTTGGGTGATTTAAGTCCAGACAGACGATTTATTTGTCATTTCCCAGAAGACAACGAAGTTTGGTCAATTGGTTCTGGTTATGGTGGAAATGCCTTGCTTGGTAAGAAATGTATGGCTCTAAGGCTAGCCAGTTATATGGGACAAAAAGAGGGTTGGTTGGCAGAGCATATGCTTATTTTGGCACTGCAACCCCCCAATTCAAGTAAAACATACCATATTGCCGCAGCGTTCCCAAGTGCTTGTGGTAAAACTAATCTTGCCATGTTGGTTCCGCCAACATCCATGCCGGGTTGGAAAGTTTCGACCATTGGTGACGATATTGCTTGGTTAAGACCTGGCAACGACGGTAGGCTAAGGGCAGTCAACCCAGAAGCTGGTTTTTTTGGTGTGGTACCAGGCACCAGTCACAAAACTAATCCCAATGCCTTTGAAATGATTCAAAGAAATACCATTTTTACCAATGTTGCTTTACGAGAAGATGGAACCCCTTGGTGGGAAGGCCACGATGATCCTGCACCCGAGCGCGCGATTGATTGGCAGGGTCGCCCATGGACTCCTCAATCTAAAGAAAAGGCTGCACATCCTAATAGTCGATTTACAACACCGGCCATTCAATGTGCTTCTTTTTCTTCTGAATGGCAAAATCCAGAAGGTGTGCCCATTGATGCAATTTTGTTTGGTGCGAGAAGAGAAAAAGTGGTGCCTCTTGTTTACCAGGCATTGAGTTGGCAGCACGGAACATTTTTAGGTGCCACTTTATCGTCTGAAACAACTGCAGCCGCAACAGGTAAGGTGGGTGTGTTAAGGCGCGATCCAATGGCTATGTTGCCATTTTGTGGTTATCACATGGGCGATTATTGGTCGCATTGGTTAAAGATTTCAGATGAACTCAGAAAACCACCTCAATTATTTAGAGTTAATTGGTTTAGAACCGATAATAACGGTCGCTTCTTGTGGCCTGGATTTGGCGATAACTTGCGTGTTCTTGATTGGGTCGTTCGTCGTTGTGAAGACCCAGAACACACGCAAGCAACGCTTACGCCTGTCGGTTATATTCCTACACCTGAATCCTTTTTCTTGGATGGATTATCATTAACCCCAGATAGTGTTCGGGCCTTGTTTGCGGTTGATCCAAAAGAGTGGATAGATGCACTCAAATCACAAGATGATTATTTTAGATCATTTGGTTCAAGATTGCCGCAGGGTTTATGGCAAGAACATCAAAACCTAAAAGATCGTCTTGCCTCTGCTTGATTGATAGTAACTGGTATGACTTTAAATTCTAATCTACCTCCGTTGCTTGCGGAATCCGTATTTGGTGCACACCAAGAACAACTTGTGGCACATGCCCATGATTTAAGTATGTTGACTCATGCGCGCGGGCTTATTGAATCTTTTCAATCACAGGATTTTTTAAATGTGGATCTGTTTAGTTTTCAACAACGCAATAATTTGTATGAATGCGGTGTGCAAGCGTTGTCTAAAAAGCGTGTTGGGATATTATTTTTAAATGGTGGTATGGCCACACGTTTTGGTGGTGTTCCTAAAGGTGTGTCAATCGTTTATCGCAACAAAAGTTTTATTCAATTAAAATTTGAACAGATTAGAAGACTGCAAACACAATTTAAAATTCAGATTCCTATTCTGTTGATGAACTCTTTTGCTACTTATGTACCAACTCAAATGCATTTACTGGAGCATGGCCATTTTGGTCTTGAAGATGCACAGATTTGCATGTTCAATCAATATTCATCAAAGCGTTTGACACCATCAGGCAATCTATATCTTGGCAGCGATGGTCAGCCTTCTTACTACTCTACGGGGCATGGTGACTTGCCACAAGCTTTGTTAAATCATCAAGTGTATGATTTTATAAAACGTTACAAAATTGACACATTGATGGTGTCCAACATTGATAATATGGGTGCATTATTGTCTCCATTTTATGTGGGTGTACATCTCTTTTCAAAGCAACCTGTATCTGTTGAAATTGTGACTAAACGTAGCCAAGACATAGGTGGTGGACCGGTTATTTTAAATGGAAAGAAGGTTTTATTAGAGGGCTTTCGTATGCCACAAGAAACTCAATTAAAATCTTTGTTTGGATTTAATACAAATACGTTTTATTTGTCCGTAGATTCTTTGTTGCGTCATGCCTATGATTTAAAATTTTATCCGGTTTTAAAAATACTTGGAGAACATCAACAAATCGTCCAGTTTGAGCGAATTTTAGGAGAAATCACATCTTTGGAGCCCAGTTGTTTTATGTTGGTTCCTCGTGATTTTTCGCGCAGTCGCTTTGTTCCTATTAAAAACCAACAAGATGTTGCGGCTTATCAAGATCAAATAGCCTATCTTTATGATCTTTAATCTACTTGTTTAAAGGTTGCTTTAAAATGAACATAAAGTTCGTCTGCCACTTTAAACATGCTCATGGGGCCTGTAATGGGTGGGATACCCAGCACGCGTAGAGATAAATCACATTGACCTTCGGCGACTTTAATGCCTGGTTTTGGAGCGGATAAATGGCAACCAAAATTAGCGACTTGTTTGCCGGCTGGCATTCTGATGTTAAAAGTTGTCTGCGACCTAAATATCATGGCTTTGATTTCAATATCGTGGCCACGTTTAAAGGCTTCGTTGATGATTCTTTTTTTTATTTCTTCTTGGTTGGCTTGAGTTAATTTTTCTTTGTTAATTTGACCATTTTCAATCACGCCTACTAATTCCAAATCATTAGCATTGGCATTGATTAACGCCGTGCCCGTATTTTCTTCGTCTAGTTGCCCAGTGGCTTTGAGTGTTTTAAACCTAAATTCAAGAGAGTGCGCTAACGATTGAAGTAAGCCCTCTGGATGAATGCGAATACTCACTATTGTATCTTCTGGAATTAATTCATAATTCATTGAATTATCCATACGTTAAATATCACAATCGTCAATTATTTTTTGCTGCTGCTGCTTAATTCAGTTAAACTGGTTGGCATTTCACACTTAAAATGGGCAAATCCTAAAGGTAATACAACCCGCCCACGAGCCGTTCTTGCTAAAAAACCTTCTTGAATAAGATAAGGTTCGTAGACGTCTTCAATGGTGTCTTTTTCTTCTCCTAATGCGGCTGCAATAGTGTCAACACCAACAGGGCCTCCATTAAATTTTTCAATTATGTAAGACAGTAAACGTCTATCTAATAAATCTAAACCTGCGGCGTCTATTTGCAACCTTTCTAATGCAGAACAAGCAGTTTGATGAGTGAGTGCTCCGCTTGATTCGATATCTGCAAAATCACGCAGTCGTTTAAGTAATCGATTTGCAATTCTGGGTGTTCCTCTGGATCTTTTAGCGATTTCAAGAGCAGCTTCTTTTTCTATCGAGAGTTTTAAAATGTCGGCCGAACGCACCACAATTTTAAATAAATCTTTTGCATGGTAGTATTCCAGTCGCCCAATAAAGCCAAATCGGTCGCGCAATGGCCCTGTCAGAAGCCCTGTACGCGTGGTAGCTCCAACCAGTGTAAATTTAGGTAATGGTAGTTTCATATTGCGGGCGTGGGGGCCTTCACCAATTACAATATCAAATTGAAAATCTTCCATGGCAGGATATAAATTTTCTTCAATGACTGCTTGTAGTCGATGAATTTCATCAATAAATAAAATATCCTTTTCTTTGAGATTAGAAAGCAATCCCGCAAGATCACCTTTGCGTTCAAGCGCAGGGCCGCTTGTAATTTGCAACCCCACATTCATTTCTTGGGCTAAAATATGAGCAAGTGTGGTTTTCCCTAATCCAGGTGGACCACAAAACAAAATATGATCCAAAGATTCCCCTCTTTTTTTTGCTGCAGCAACAAATACACGTATGTTATCAATGAGTTGTTTTTGTCCAACATATTCAGCAAAAGACCTAGGTCTTAGAGAATTTTCTATGTATGCTTCGGTTTGAATGGGAGATTCTTTGTTTTGACGAACAATGCTATCTTGATGAAGTGCAGGTTGAATAGGTATAAAAGCCATAAATGAATCGGTGCAACTTTAGCGTTTATTTAAAATTTTTATGAGCGAATCCGCTTTTTTATAAGCAGGGTGTGCATGATCATGAGCACTTAAGACTAAAACTTCTTTCAAATCTTGTTCTGCAAGTGCATATTTTTTTTGTTGAATATAAATTTCTGCGCGATTGACATAAGAAGTTAAATCCTGGCGATTCACTTTGATAGCGTAGCCAAATTGACGCACCGCTTTGTCTGTTTCGCCTAAATGATGATAAATCACACCAAGTGCGCGGTAGAAGTAGTCGTTCCTAGGATCGATAGCAATAAGGCCTTCGAAAATAATTTTTGCTTGTTCTGTTTTGCCTTGCATTAAAAGTAAGTAACCTTGGTTGGAAATACCATGCAGTTCTTGGGCATTAAATCCATAAATTTCTTTAAGATTAGTTTCTCCGCGACTCCATCTGTCTAGAAGTAATGGAATTTGCGTATCCAAAACAGCATCTTGTTTTCCATTGTTGTCTTGCGTCTGCAAAGCTTTATCTTGAGTGGCCATGAACGGTTAACCCTTTTGTTGGGAAATGACACGATGAAGTACATTGTCTGCCATTTCCGAGTAAAATTCTAACAAGTCTACCATGCGATCAACACGCTCAAAAGAAGCTTCCATTTGTTGGGCACGATCACCAAATTGTCCGCGACGCTGGGTCAGAAATTGGCGTAATCGCTTACCTAGTTGCCCTTTCTGGCGTTTGAGTGCGGAACGTATAAAAAACTGTGTGAGCCTGACCTGATCCTCTGCATTTTTTAGATTACCCAAAACAGGTTCTTCGATTCGTTGTCTGTCCGAAGTTTTTCTTGGGTTAGGAAAAATAGAATCTACAACACCCAATTCGGGCATAGGATTGAGTCTTACGTCTTTATCTGGAGAACCTTTGGTGAGTTGAAGCTCTTCTTTTGTGTAGCCAGAATTAGCGACTTGGGTTGAATCCGAACCAAAAAAGTTAACAAACTGTTTGTCCGAACGAATTGATGCCATGTTGTGTGACCCTGTTAATAAAAGGCTTTAAGCATATAAGTTAAACAACAACCTATGCGCACTCCCTAAAACCCATAACTCTCTTTGTGTGATTTTGCAATCAAACTGCTTTAGATGATTCAATAGATTTAAAGATTAAATCATAGGAATTTATCTTTTTCGAACTTCAATTTCTATAAGTAATTGACTTTCGATGAAACGATGCCTATTTTGCTCAATCAATATGAAAATTTATCGCCGACTTGTGCCAAAAATGGCTAAAGATATCATACGAATGTTAGTTGCAGATAAAATGATTGAATTAGAAGAGGGACGCAGAGAAGAAGCGGAACTAGATGTAGCTGGTGTGTTGGTTGAGCATCTGAATGCAGAAGAGCAGTTGGCAAGCGATGCCAAAGATCACATGACAAGGCACGGTTTTTCGCAAGAAAAATACGGCGCAGTAAGGCGCGCGTTAGCAGAGCAGCGGCAAATTAAAATAGGTGACGAGGCTTTTGATTTCCTGTTAGATAAAGGGGTGAAGGCGCTTTATCAGTCTAAAAATATTGCAGAAGTATTTGCAGAAGATCACGATTTGCGCAAACGCATTCGTGATGCGATGAGTAAGTATGCAGGTGTAGACGAAGAATTAGACAGAGAGGTGCGTTCAAGACTTAAAAATCTAAGAGAAGGTACAGGTGAGTGGGATATTGAATATCAAAAAGCAATTCGTCAGTTAAAGCATGTAAAAGGGATAGGGTGAACGATTAAACATGCATATTCAATCTGCAGGGCTGACAGATGTGGGTCTTCGACGTGAGCACAATGAAGACGCCTTTATTATTGATGATACGCTTGGTCTATTTGTAGTTGCCGATGGTATGGGTGGACACGCCGCTGGGGAGATGGCCTCTGCTTTATGTGTGAAAGGTGTGCATACGTATTTGTCCTTACTGTTTGATGGACAAGACCTGCAACATAGTTCATCCACATCTATTCAAGATTCAAGGTTGCAAACGCCTGCGGTTCTTTTGGCTCAGTCTATTCAGGTGACTTCTCGTGAAATTTTTGAAATTGCACAATCCAATCATGAATTAGCAGGCATGGGAACCACTGTTGTAGCGTGTTTATATAAACACGGTTGTTTAGCAGTGGCACATGTTGGTGATTCACGCGTATATTTATGTCGCGGCGATGAAATTGTTCAATTAACAGACGATCATTCGCTTATGAATGAACAAATTAAACTTGGATTTTCGTTAGAAGATCAACAACGTTTTCTGCAATATAAAAATGTGATTACACGTTCTGTTGGATACGATCCAATGGTGGTTGTTGATTGTCATACAGTCATACCAGAACCGGGCGATTTATTTATTTTATGTTCTGATGGTATATCCAATTTAATTAAAGCAGAAGAAATGGTTTACGCTTGTACACAGGTCCCGCTTCAAGAAGTTCCTCAAACATTAATTAATTTAGGTAATTTTAGAGGCGGAGATGATAATATGACAGTCGTCGCTTTTAAATTTATGGAATCCTAAGTTTGTGACTCTTCGTCGGCTTTTTGTTGATGCGCCTTTATCTGAATTGGGGGTTGAAATCCCGCTTGATCAAGAAGAACTGCACTATGCCATACATGTATTAAGACTTAAAGATCAATCGGAAGTAGAGGTTTTTAATAACATCAATCAGGTCGCTAATGCAGTTTTAAAACTTGCTAAAAAACAAGGCTTTGTGTGGATTCAATTCCTGCAACCTATGTCTCATTACAAAAATACGCAACTGACGCTGGCAATGCCCTTTATTAAAGGGCCGCGGATGGAATGGTTAATTGAAAAACTGGTGGAGCTTGGTGTTACCAAGCTTATCCCTTTAGATACAGAATATGCGCAGCTATACCAATGCAACGAAGAAAAACTAAATCGTTATCGCCGATTGGCTGTGTCTGCAATCAGACAAAGCCAAGGTTCACAGATTCCATTGGTCATTGAATCAATCCAAAGCATGAAATCTTTGAATCTAAAAGGGTGCATTTATTGCCATCCAGAAAACGCGGTTTCTTGCCTATCTAGCACAATTAATACCCATCTCACATCTCTTCAACAATTAAATCAACCACCACTCATTTTGATTGGTCCAGAAGGTGGTTTTGCGCCGCAAGAACTGCAATATCTTAAGAATCAAGACGCTTTACCTGTTCACTTGGGTTGGGATCGTATTTTGCGTGCAGAAACTGCCGCACTACTGATATGCGGCTTGGTGCGTCTTTATCAAGAGGCGCTCTAGTTATGAATAAAACATCTGCACCTTCTCTATCTTTTTTTGATTCCAAAAAACAGATTTATACGCTTATGTTGGTTTTTTTATCTGTTTTAGCTGTACTTAAGCATTTACCCGATTGGTTGGGTACTTACCTGTTGAGTCTATTTGTGGTGTTGCAAGTCTATGGACCTATTTATTGGTTGGAAAGCAGAGGGTTTACAATTGAACATTTGGGGCTACCAAATCATATTTTTAAGATCTTGAAAAATATGGGTTGGGGGTTTTGTTTTAGATGCTGTTTGATTACTTTTGTCCCTTTTGTTTTGTGTGTTCATTTATATTATACGCGTGTATTACAACTTCATTTTTATTTTGCTTGGCCAGATTCTTTATTGTCCTTAATTTTTACACAGGTCTTGGCTGTTGCGCTGCCAGAAGAGCTTTTTTATCGTGGTTTTGTGATGCAAGGATTAGAGGTTTTTTATCAAGATTTAACAACCAACAAACATCATTATGTGGCCTTATTGGTGAGTAGTCTTTTTTTTGCTGCTTCACATTTTGTAGGCGAATATCATCTTGCACGATTGGCTACGTTTTTTCCTGGATTAGTAATGGGATTTTTATATCAAAAAACGCGTTATCTCTATGTACCTATTGCTTACCATGCATGCGCTAATATTTTAAGCGAATGGTTATCTTTGTGTTATCAGTCTAATTAACATGCCATTTATCGTGGGTTCATTTTTCACCATAAATGAGCGAAGACTCATAACCAATTAAAGCAGTTTTTTTATCCGTTCCAAAAAAATATTCGCCAATCACACCTGTTTGTCTAATCACACGATGACAGGGAATAAGATACGCGATTGGATTTGAACCAATTGCGCTGCCTACCGCACGTGTTGCTTTTGGATTTTGAATGGCTTCTGCTATATGTTGGTAACTTCTTAATGCGCCCATCGGAATTTTAAGCAATGCTTGCCATACTTGTAGTTGAAATGGTGTGCCAAAAACGTGTGTTTTGATGTGGCTGACTGAGTTTGTGTGTGCATTAAAACAAGCCAACGCTTGTTGATGTTGTTCGTTTGTTTTTTCGTGAAATGTGGCATTGTAAAATTTTTTTTGTAGGCTTTGTATCGCTTGTTTAAATGAAGATTCACTTTGTTCGATAAAACTCAAATAACAAATTCCTTTCTTTGTGGAAGCTATCATAATATTGCCTAAACACGTGGGGCCATTTGTATATTCAATAGTCAAATTTTTTCCACCATGCCTGTATTCATCCGGTGTCATGGCTTCGATCGATATGAATAAGTCATGTAATCTACTTGGGCCAGACATTCCAAGTGCCAGGCTTGTTTCTAATAATGACCAATCTTGTTGTAATAATTTTTTGGCGTGTAAAACATGAATATACTGCAAAAATTTTTTAGGACTCACACCCGCCCAGTTTTTAAATAGTTTTTGAAAATGAAATGGGCTCAAGCTAATGGCTTGAGCTATTATTTCCAGTGAAGGTTGTTCTTGGTAGTGCTCATTTATATAATGAATGGCATGTTCAATACGTTGATAATCTTCTTGTGTCATGTCTCAATAGTTACAATGCTTCCAAATACAAAAAAACCCGATTCTTGCGATTTATTCCTCATCTGGCAAAAGATGCAACATTTGTAAGTCATTGAGATTGCCAATCACCGAATAAACATGGTCTTGATCATGCCAAACAGCGGCTTTCATTCCGCCTACTTCTTCGATAAAAACACGATGGTACCTGGCATCAATAAATTTTGCAGATAAGGATGAGTTTTTATAAATTTGTCTGGCATGTGGATAAACCACAAGAGATACAGGTGTGTTGTCTGGGCCTACACCGTAATGCAGCATGACTGCCTGATTTTGAGAATTTAAATCTAATAATTCTGCGGCATGAATTTGCGCTTGCTGTTTTTTTATGTGTGGAATTTTTATTTTACCCAAATGTTGTTCAACAAATGAATTGGCAGTTTGTTGATTGAGTGTGTGCATACCCATGTTTCCTGTTGAGTCTTGCATTATTTGTTCTGATTTTTTGTGTACACTTGCGGCTTTGTTTAACATCGGTGCAAAAGATACAGACTCACGATTGGTGCACACGAACAAGGCACATAAAGAAGTGGTTGCAAAAGCAAAACGCTTGAGATGATAATGGATTCCCAAAAAATCTAAAAAACTCGCATGGCCGGCCTGTTCATTAATTTTTTTTCTGAGTGAAAGTGGAGCTGCTATTTGTGCTTGCTTGATATGTTTTTTAAAAGAAAGCCTCCATTCTTGTTCTTCTCTTAGTGTTTGGTTGCAAGGTGCACAAGAGGATAAATGTAAAGAATAGGCATGTTCATCTGTATCAAGGAGTTCTCCGTCTAGATACATAGATAAGAAAGAGCAAACATCCTGACAAGACAGTGTAGGAATGCTAGAAACTGTGTATGTGGATTTCATCTTGTACCTGCCTTTTTTTGTCTGTATTCATCAAGATGAGACACATTGTTTGGATCATTTTTAATAATGCCTTGAGAAACGGCGTGGTGGTAGAGATCTTTTTTAAGAATCTGGCGGCCTCTAAATAGTCGGCTCATGACAGTACCCACCGGCACATCCAAAATATCGGCCACTTCTTTATAAGAAAATTCATTTATATCACAGAGTAATACAACGGTTCTGTATTCTTCGGATAAACGCTCCAATGCGTTTGTGACTTCGCTTGAAACGATTTGATCAAGATAATTATTTTCAGGATAAGTTGTGTGAGATATGTGGCTATCTGACAACAAAGAATCCTGATAAACATTTTTTTCTGCGTAATGGATGTAATCACGTTCTCTTATTTTGCGTCTGTACTGATTTACAAAAATATGGTACATTACCTTGAACAACCAAGCTTTTAAGTGTGTGCCCGGTTCAAACTTGTCTTCAAAACGAAATGCACGAGAATAGGTGTCTTGGACCAAATCTTGGGCGTCGCTTGCATTTTTGGTAAGCCTGAGTGCAGTTTGATAAAGGGTATCAAGGTACAAAGAGGCTTCTTCTCGAATTTGTTTTTGTGCTGCTTTTTTTTTAGGACTTAAAAAAAACATGTCGAATATCTCTTTGTTGAATAATAACTAAAGATCATCAAAACGAATAAGGCCCTTATATCATGAATAACAATTTTTCAGCACAAAATATTTCCACTACGTCTAAGTCTTTTACGTTTAATTCATTTTATTTGCCTCCATGTCCAAATTATTTAACCATTCGACCTGCAACGCGTGATGATTTGAGTGCTTTGTATGGTTTGGTTGACACAATTGATGAGTTTAATAAGGAAGAAAAACAAGTGGCGTGTGAGGTTTTAAGCGAGGCTCTTACAAAACAAGATTCTACTTATCAGGTGATAGTGGCTTATCATGTGGACGTATTAAGTGGTTATATTGGCTTTGGTCGCACACCTATGACTTGTGCTAGTTACGATATCTATTGGCTTGCAGTCCAAAAAAACTATCGGGGCCAAAAGATTGCCTCTTATTTGTTATCCCGATGTGAATCTATATTGCTTCAAGCACAGGCTCATGTTGTTCGTATTGAAACTTCTAATCGTGTAGGATACGAAGGAACGATTAAATTTTACTTGAATCATGGATATACCCATATTTCGACAATTTGTGGTTTTTATGGTCCTGATGACGATCTTATATCTATGATCAAATATTGCTCATAAAGCGGGCTGTGTTATTATGTTGCAGTCTTTAACATCCGCAGTTGTAGTTCAAGATACAGCGTCGATGCATGCGTTAGGTGTGCGTTTGGCTGCGATGTTTGTTCCCGGTGATGTCATTGCGTTAGAAGGTGTGATGGGGGCCGGAAAAACAACTTTGGTGCAAGGCATTGCTTGGGGGCTTGGATTACCCCAAGATCAATATGCACAAAGCCCTTCTTATGCCGTGGCTATTTCTTATCCAACAACACCTGTGTTGCACCATTTGGATTTATATCGTTTTTTAGAAAACATAAATATTGCAGACATAGATGCCTATCTTAGCTCCACAGACGTTACAATTGTAGAATGGCCACAGGCACTTTATGAACACAAAGAAATCGTTAAATATACGATTAGTATCGAAATGCTTAATTTTGAGAATGCTGCTGAAAGGCCGTGTATGCGTACGGTGTCTGTGTATGATTATTCTACAATGTCTTATTTGGACTTAAAAGGGATTGTTTGAATTAATCTTTTTAAATAGCGATTATTTGCTGATTTATCACGATAATAAGGATTGAAAAGATCTGTGATTTAATTAAATTATAAAAAAGGACAAAAAATGAGTCGTTATTTTATTTTATTATTGTCTATGTCGTTTGTTCCTGCATGTTTCCCATTTGGTGCGTCTGTTGGAATTTCTACGGGGTATTATCAAGATTCTATTCCAAGCGATCAACGTGTTAAGGTGCTATGGGGATCGACCTGGTACGACGGTGTTGTATTGGATGAACGGGGAAATCAGTTTTTAGTTCATTATTTAGGCTGGTCAAGTGCTTCTGATGAATGGGTAACCGAAGATCGTATTCGTTTTCCTCAGAATATTTCTGATTACCGTAGTTATTATCGCGACCGATATCGCCGTTATCGTCACGATGATCCGCGTTATGATTATTCTGCTGGTGGATTGGTCGAAGTGTTTGATGGATCTTCTTGGTATCGTGCTACAATACTATCAGAACGAAGGGGCCAGTATTATATCCATTATCACGGTTGGTCAGATAGTTTTGATTGCTGGGTGACGCGTGATCGGGTAAGGCCTGCCCGATAAATAAATTCATTTTTTGTCTTAAAAAAATCCATGCAGACTTGAGGGTTGTCATTTATACTTCGCGGTGAGTGTTTTTAACCTGCGAGGTTTTTATGGCGAGTGGAATTCAAGGTAAAGGTCCATCTCAGTCACCTGTTGTTCATCATCCTAATTCTGCAATTTCTTCTGCGCCTGCGAACCCCCAAAACTGCGCCCAAAAAACCATCAAATGACGCAGATAAAGATAGCATGCAAGCCAAAAATACAGGGGCAGGGGGCAATTTATTAACGCATTCTAAGTAACCACTTTTTACAATTAATGATCCTCAATTGGCGACTTCTTCATTGTCCTTATTGCATGTTTCTGATGAAAAAAAGAAAGGCCCATTAGACGCGGCTTCTTTATTAAAAAAAGTAAGCGATCATGCTGTTTCTAAACTTAAAAAAAATCTTCAAAATTATGAAGGAATGCTTAGTTCGTTACTTGGAAAAAATGAAGCTACACGCATGCTTTTTCCTCAACGTTTATTGGTTTATTTATCACCTTTGTTTGATGCTTATCAGGCCTTACAAGAACAACAAAAACAAGGTGCAAGTTTTGATTACCACACGCATTACAAAGCGTTTGAGTCTACAATTGAACGTGTATTGATGCAACTTGGTGCTTATCCCAATGAGCGCATGTATGCTGTAAAACGTGTAGAGCAAGGTTGTTTAATAGATGAGGTACCTAGATTATCTTTAAATGCACTTAAACATGAATTAATTAATTTATTTCGTGCTGCAGATGAAGAAATTAAAAATAAAAACCCAAATTTTATTCATTCTATGGATTCAGGTTCAGGAGCATTGGATCAAATAGAAAATGTTCAGTATTTTGCAAAAGTTTTGCAAGAACACACGTTGTTTTTGGATAACATCAAGCAAACAATGACATTACAGCAACGAGAAACTGTACGTATGATAAAGCAGTGTGAAACGGCTGCTATTACAATCGCGCATGAGTATAAAAAAATAGAAACGTTATCACCCGCGGATGCAGAACAGATAGTTGAAGATTTTGCAAAACAAGCGATGTCTTTAACCGCACAGCTTGTTCCTGTGTCGATTATTCAAGATGCCTATAACGAATATTTGCCAGCCAATAAAAACTACCTGCAAGGAATGCCTCCTCGGTTAATGAATCCCAATCATCAATCATTAAATGAACAGGAACAATTATTGGTTTCAGAAGATCAACGATTATTAGCAGTGTGGGGAGAAAATTTATCCGCTCAAAATACATTCACCCAAGCAGGAAAAACGGTTTTTTTCATGTGTTTGGGTACTGCATTTCCGGCCATAGGAATGATTTCTTCTGTTGCCACTAATGTGATGAGTATATCAGAAAAATTCAATGCGCATATGAACACCTGCATACTTTCTCAAACTGGTATTTTAGATGTGGGTGATATTAAAAAAACAAAAGACGAAATGAATACAGCGGTCGCATTTTTTGTGATTGATATTGTATTTATGGCTGCAGGTCATGGTGTTTCCAAGGCTTTTGAGTCTTATCGCCGCACACGTCTACTTAAGCAGGCGAGTCATATTTCAAAAGATGTAGAATATGCCAACTGGACAGCGGAGAGACAAAAGATTTTTCAGTACTTTTTTGCCCAGAACTATTATGAAAAAACGGTAGAGAAATCAATGTTGGCGCATCAGGTGATTTCTTCTGATAAAATAGGTCAGCAAGTTTTACGAACTTACAGCGAAGTAGAAAATGGGTTATCAAAAAGCCTAGCGCAGCTTGATAAAAATAGGCATTTAATTACGCAAACTAAAAATCTATTAAATAACATCACGGAACTATCTATTAAAATTCAAGCAACAGCAAGCAAGATTCATAGCTTAGAAAATTCAATGAAAGGCGGTCCTTTATCTGCAGAAGCACTCACTGCTTTGTCTCATGAATATGTGTTATTGCAAGGTTTGTCTAAAGAGTTTGATATTAGTGTGCATGCGCTTAAGCAATGCAAACGTGTAAGCCGCGTGTTAGCAAGTACAGATGAAGTGTTGTATCCAATAAGTAAATATCTAAAAGATGTTTTTAAAAAAGATCCTATTAACCGCATACAAGCAATTACAGCTAAGTTACTAGAAGCCTCTAGAGATAAAATAAAAAAAGAAATAGGCGAACATATATCTGGCCAAAAACAACCAGAAGAACCAGAAAAAATAAGCTCAAAATTAAATGAAAATATCTCAACTACGGTAGATACATTAGATTTTTTAGATGAACATATAATATCGGATAGCATTCGTTCTGTCTTGGGCTCGTTTTCTAAATTACTTAAGTTAATTTCAGTTTTGGAGCCTAAAAAAAGAGATGTTGTAAAAACCTAATTTTTTATGCATGCAAAAATAGGCACTGAATTGTTTTGCATGAAGGGGTGTCTTTTTTAGCGTGTTCTATTGGGGTGATACAAATGCGCCTTTAACTAATTCATACTCAATATGCGAAGTTGCGATTAATAATCCTAATACATCAAAACGAATAAATGCCTGAGTTGGATGTTCTGATAAATAATGTTTGGTTGCGCGAATGATTTGAGATTTTTTATGTTCGGAAATCGTGGCTAATGGTCCGCCATGTTGCATACTACTGGTGCTTCTTATTTCGATAAAACAAAGTATATCTTGGTCCCAAGCAATCACATCAAGTTCTGCATACCGGTAGTGTTTATTGCGTTCAATAATGATGTAATGTTGCTGAATTAAATACGAAACAGCCAATTCTTCGGCATGGTTTCCTTGTTTTTTGGTGTTATTTTGATGAACTAAAGAGGGTAAAGTCATGTTTTAATATGGGCTTCTTTTTGTGAATCTTGAATCAAATAAGATAAAGATAAATGAGATTTTAAAAGAGAATAAAATCCAAATAAAAGCGTGATGAGTGCCGGCAGGCCATGTAGTAAAAATGCACAAGCAAGTGCGGGGGCTTTAGCAATTTTAAATAATTGAAGTCCCATGACCACCGCAGCATGAAATGGCCCTAGTGTCATGGGGCCGGCGGGCAGCATGACACTGACTACTGTAAGTGTCAGAATAACATAAGCTTCTGTAAAAGAAATAGATACATGGATTGCATGGCATAGCAATTGTGTGGCGATTGCAGTGATACCCCATATCACACAAGTAAGCCAAGTGTAGCGAAACAACTGATGTAGTTTTAAGATGGGTTTTAGACCTTGTATAATAGCGCGAGACAATTCAATGACCCGTGTATATAGACTTTTAAAATAGCGACCCAAGAAAAATGCAACGACACGTTCAAAAAAGGGTTGTTTCCAAAGCATAAGTAACAACACAATGGCGACAGAAGCAAAAAATAAAAATGCCACAAACCCTACGTGTCTGATACGTTGCGAAATATCTGGGCTTATTTGTGTGACAATAAAAAAACCAAATAAGACAACCAATCCATCGATAATTCGTTCTGTCGCAACAGAGGCAAGTCCTTCACCAAAAGTCATCGATAATTTTTTTTTAAGCAAATAAGGCCTTACAAATTCTCCCAAACGAAGAGGGAGCAAAAAAACAGCCATCATGCTGATGTTAACAATCGAAAATAACTGATTAAAGGATATAGTTTTATTTTTATCTAGGAGTGATTCAAAACGCCAGACACGTAATAGCTGTAATACGATGTTGATAAGTACAAATAGGGTTATTTCTATGGCATTGAAGTCTTGTAGACTATTTTTAAATTCGGATAACCGAACCTGAGAAAACAACCATACGCATACCAAAATAGATAGAACCAGGCTAATTAAAGCCATGACAATCATTTTTTTCATAGCAATTTAAAAAAACCTAAGATTCATTAACAACACACACTACATCACCTTCATTGACAGGTTGATTTTCTTGCACCAAAATTTGGTCGATAATTCCAGAAACAGGCGAATCAATGGGCATTTCCATTTTCATGGATTCTAAAATCATAATGGTGTCGCCTTCATTGACTGCATCGCCTACTTTTTTTTCAATTTTCCACATTGTTCCGGTGATATGTGCTTTTACTTGGTAAGCCATGCGATCCTCTTTTGTTAATAACCAAAGCCTTGTTTGTATACCGATGAATTATGGTTTTTCAAGAGGCATGACGATGATTATTTGCTACGTGTATTTAATTTGAGTCTTATAAGTTCTTTAATGTAAGTGACCGTATCTGTGTAAATCTTAACGGTTGTATGTTTATCTGCACGTCTGCAAAATAACACTTCTTGTTCGTATATTTTTAGGTTGTTTTGGTGTGCTAGGTAAATGAGTTCGCTGTCAAAAAACCAACCCTGTGATTGAATGTGTTCGAGTAGTGGAAGAATGCGTTCTCGTTTTAAAATTTTAAACCCACTTTCTGTGTCTCTTTGTGGCGTATTTAATACAAAAGAAGATAACTTTTGATAACCTTGGGAAAGAACAAAACGGTGAAAAATATCCGGCGTAATGCGGTAAATACGCTTACCTATGGCCACATCTGCTTGTTGTTGTTTCATGCCTTCAAATAAGGGTAAAAGAGCAAAAACATCTACTTCCATGTCAATATCAACATAGGCTACATAAGTCGTTTGTGCTGCACGGATGCCTGTAATAACCGCGCCTCCTCGGCCTTTATTGTGTTTATGAAAAATGACATGACGACCTTGTTTTTGATATTCAATTAACGCTTCTTTAGTTCCATCTGTGCTTCCATCTTCTACAAAAATAACGTGCACTGGTATGTTTATTGAACTAATAAAATGATCGATATGCCTAATCGATTCATGTAGGTGCGGTAACTCATGAAAACAAGGGAAAATAATAGAAAGTTCAGCGTTTTTGGACATCGGTTGGATGTGCTATCATAAATTTTGCATATGATAAATAAGTAACTTGCCTTCCAACTTGATTCTTGTTTGCTGTTCTTGCGTGATTTGTTTGATATCAAAATCGTTGGGTTTGTTCATAATTACGCAGTCTTTAAATATGGATTGTTGAGGCCAGTCTTGAATATTATCGCCGACAATGCAACCAGTCAAAGACACATGATTTGGAATAATGGTGTTTGGCCAAACCACACAGGATGTGATGTTTGATTGATGACTCACTTGCGAACTTGGATCTATAAATCCTATTGGGTTTGAACTTTTTTGCATGTGAATATCCAAATATCTTTGTAATGTAGAAAACTCAAACCATTCTTCTGATGCTTGATATACGCAGATACGACGTCCTTGTTCTAATAATTTAGGAACCAGATCTTTAATGGTGTCACAAAAATAAGGCGTGGTGGGTAAATCAAATAAACAAGCAGAAGATAGTATCTGAATGCCTGTAAATAGGTAAGGGGTTTTGATTTTGTTTAACTTGTCTTTAGCTACAAATCCTCTGAGTTGATAGCAGTCATCAAAATCGACGTGTGTAAATAATTCTCGTTTATGATTTTGGACTACGATTAACGTCATATCTGCGTGTTGTTCTTGATGAAATGCAAGGGCTTTTTTAAGATCTATGTGCGTGATAATTTTGGCGTTCATTATGACTGCAGAATCGGCTTCTGTTAAAAACTGACGTGCTTGAATTAAGGCGCCACCTGTTCCTAGAATACGATCTTCAAGTTGCCAGTAGTCCACGCGCTGATCTTTAAGTGCAAGTTTAATAGAGTCTGTTTGATGGTGTGCATTGACACCAATTTTAAATAAACCTGCATTTTTTAAATAAGATAAACAATGCTCGATAAGTGGTTGCCCTTGAAAATAAAATGCAGGCTTGGCGCGCATAAGAGAAAGGGGAAACAGCCGTGTGCCATAACCAGCAGCTAATAAAAAGCCATAAACTGTCACAAGAATAATCCTATGAAATAAAATTTGTCTGTTGAATCCATGCGTGCAATCCATTATCTATCTTAAAATATGACAAGAGAACAACATGACAAAACAGCACTCTCATGATTTAAAACAAAAAAATAGGCAAACTCCTGTGCAGGCTCGTCATGGTGGTGTAGGGGGGTATAAAAAACACCATGCAACAGGCATTAAACGACCATCTTCTTCTGAATCGCTCTGTGAGATTGCGAGTAGTTGCAGGTCTTGTCTGTATATCAATACGGTGTATCACGAACAACTTGTACGTAAGAAAAAGCATTTTCAAGAGATGCTTTTGCGGTCTTATTCTTTGCTTAAAGATGTGCCTATTGACGAACTATATGCGTCGCCAAGTATTTCCAATTACAGGCATCACGCCAAATTAGTCATGCGTGTTTTTGAACAATCGCGCTCGTCTTTTCATGTCCAGATTGGTCTTTATCAGCCACAATCTCATTATGTTGTTGATATTGGTGTGTGCGCTGTTCAAAATCATCTGATGAACCAAGTGGTTAGTTTTTTGCGTCAAGATTTGGTTCGCATTGCATCTGTGTATTCATTAACTCATGTATTACGTTTATTACGTTATGTGACGATTAAAATTGCTAGAGATACGCAACAAATATTGGTGACTTTTGTTCAATCAAGCGAAGACACCGCATTGACCAGCATTATTGCAAGACACTTGCAAAAACGTTTTCCAAAATTGATGGGCGTAGTTCATCATGTTAATAAATCAAAAGGTAATGAAATAATTACGCATGATGCTGCGCTAGGGCAAGATATTGTAGTTTTAGGTGAGTCTTTCATTTTAGAATCGTATAATGCACTTAAGTTTCGTATTGGGCATGCAAGCTTTATGCAGGTCAATCCTTTTATTGCAGCTACCATTTATAAAACTTTGAGTGAATTAATCCCATTCAATCAGTGCCATGTGCTAGATTTGTATTGCGGGATTGGGACTATTTCTCTGCATTTGGCAAAACTTGGCGCTACTATTTATGGAATAGATGAAAACCCACAAGCTATCGAAGACGCTAAATACAATGCTGTATTAAATCAATTAGCTCACCTATGTGAATTTAAATCAGGGCGGGTAGAAGATTTATTAAATGTAGGTCATGAGCTGCCAAAAATAGACATTGCTGTCTTAAATCCTTCACGCCGAGGCTGTCAAAGAACAGTGCTCGAATATTTGGTTCAAGCCAAAATAAAACATATTATTTACTTAAGTTGTTATCCTCAGACTTTGTTAAGAGATGTGGCCACATTAAAAGAGCTATCAGATTGCCAGGTTAAGTTTTTCAAAATTTTTGACATGTTCCCACACACGCCTCATTACGAAACTTTAACTTTGATAACACTATTATAGCTGTTGAGGTGTTGCGGCAGATTTATAAAGAAGTCGAATTTGATTTTTACTTGCGCGCTTTTTTGCGTGCTTCTTTTTGTGCTTTTCTTTTATCTTTTTTTCCTTTTTTATCTTCTTTATTAATTACACCAACGCTCGTTTTGCTTGGTGTTGCAAAAGGATTGTTCATGCCGGGCGGGAGCATATTTTTGGGAATATTAAAACCCGGCGGAAGATTAGGAAGCCCTCCTTGTTGCATGCCACCCATGAGTTTGTTTAAATCCATATTTTTAAGATTTTTTAACTGAGACAACTGCTTAAATCCTGGAATTTTATCCAAAAATCCACCACCAGAAGAAGCAGCGAGAGAACCAAATCCCTGCATCATTTCTTGCATTGTTTTAAATCGTTCTACCAAATCTTTGACTTCGGTGATTGGTCGGCCAGAGCCTTTGGCTATACGTCGCATGCGAGATTCTGTAATGTTTTCAGTCAATATTCTTTCTTTTTGCGTCATTGATTGAATCATCGCTTCTATGCGAGTCAGTTGAGAATCATCTAAGTTAATCCCTTCTTTAGGAAGTCCCCCCGGCCCAAAAAAAGGCATTTTTTCAAAAATATCTTTGAGAGAACCTAGTTTTTGAATCATCCGTAGTTGAGACAAAAAATCATTAAAATTAAATCGGCCGCTCATTAATTTTTCGGCTTCTTTTTGCGCTTCTTTTTCGTCGACTACTTGTTCAAAGTCTTGAATTAACCCAACTACATCGCCCATGCCTAAAATGCGGCTGGCCAAGCCTTGGGCTCTAAATACTTCAAGTTTTTCTGCTGTTTCACCCATCCCAATAAAACGAATGGGTTTGCCTGTAATGGCACGAATAGACAGTGCCGCACCACCGCGTGCATCGCCGTCCATTTTAGTTAAAATAAAACCAGATAGCATAAGACGTTTATTAAATTCTGCGCCGGTGCGCACAGCATCTTGACCACTCATGGCATCAATTACTAAAAGTGTATTTTCTGGCTGTGTAAGTGATTGAATAGCTTCTAGCTCTTGCATGAGCTGTTCATCAATGCTTAATCGGCCGGCGGTATCAAATATGACCGTGTCGCAGTGAATTTCACGTGCTTTTTGCAGTGCTTGTTGGCACATTTGTGGAGGCGCAACACCCTCTAAATGGAATACAGGCACATCAAGCTGCGCACCCAAAACTTTAAGTTGTTCAACTGCGGCAGGTCTGTAAATATCAGCCGCAACTAACATGGGTTTTTTCTTTTCTTTAATTAGATAGTGAGCGAGCTTAGACGCAGTGGTGGTTTTGCCTGTGCCCTGCAATCCAACCAACATGATTGTGGTCAGCGGTTTTTTATAAATAATAGGCGCGCTATTCTCGAATGGTTGTTGTCCGCAAAGTAAGTACTCCAATTCTTCTTGGCAAATGGCAATAAAATGCTCTGCGGGCGTTGCAGATAGTTTTTTTTGTCCTTGCGCTACACGTGTTTTAACTAATCGACCAAGCGCTTTTTCTTTAACGCGTTCAATGAACGATTTAACGACATTGAGTTCAACGTCTGCTTCGAGTAGAGAAATTCTTACATCTCTTACGGCCTCTTCAATATTTTGTTCAGTGATAGTGGCTTGTCCGGTAATTTTGGATAAGGCGTTATTAAAACCTTGAGACACGATTTCTAGCATAGGGCGTATTTTTTAATTAAATGTCACTAATAAGTAAATAGCTGTTAATTGTTCTTGAGAATAAGAAATTGATAACTCTTGCGTACTTTTGCTTGAGCTCTGGATTAAAAGCGATTATTTGGTTAATCATGATAAATCAATCTGCACACGCCTCTGGTTTGGTGGCTCAATTATTATCCCTGTTTTTATATTTAGGATCCGAATGGGTGATGTATCTTTTGTTGATGCTGTCTGTTGTGTCTATTGCGGTTGTCTTAGAACGCGCATTTTTTTATCGCCGTAGACAGCATGGTGTAGATACATTTTGTGCTCAATTGGAATCTTTTTTAAAAAAAGGAGACACACAACAAGCCCTTGTTTTGGCCCGCAACGCGCAATCATTACCCGCCTTGGTGGCTTTGTCTGGGCTTGAGACTTTGGATAAAGGCGCTGCTTCTAGCGAAGAATTTATGTCGGCGACACTAGTCTCTCAGCGTTTAAATTACGAACGTGGTTTGGCATTTTTGGGAACGCTTGGTAATAATGCGCCATTTGTTGGTTTATTTGGTACGGTGCTTGGCATTATTCGTTCGTTCCGAGATTTGTCTGCCAATACTGCGGAAGGTTCTAGTTTAGTAATGTCTGGTATTGCAGAAGCTTTAGTCGCAACAGCGGTTGGCTTGCTTGTGGCTTTACCAGCTGTTGCATTATTTAATACGTATCAAAAACATGTTAAAAAAATGGCGCAATTATCACAGTCTGTGATGCATCTTATTCTCGCCGTCGCTAAAAAGGGTCATTAACATATGGCATCGGGCTCTAAATTTGACGATCAAGACATGATTACAGATATCAATGTGACTCCTTTGGTGGATATTATGTTGGTTCTTTTAATTATTTTCATGTTAACAGCTAAATTAATTGTTTCGCCTTCTATTCGTGTTGATTTGCCTAAGGCTGCTACGGGGGAATCAACACAACCATCGACCGTTGCTTTGACTTTATCTAAAGACAATCAGTTGTATTTAAATGGTCAGGTTGTTTCAGAGTCTGAACTAAAAAAAATAATTCCAGAAAAACTCAAAGAAAAACCAGATTTACAGGCTATTATTGCAGCTGACCAATCTGTGGATTACGGCCGCGCAATTCACTTAATTGATGTAATTCGTCAATTGGGTGTGAGTCAGTTTTTTTTAAATATTGAACCTATGCCCGCACAGCCTTAATAATTTAAATTGACGCTTAATCCACCTATATGCCTTATATATCCGGCCGATTTTTTTTCTCCTGTGTTAGTGAAGTAAAAAGCATTTGAAAATCTAATTTCTGGCATGTAATAAACTATTAAACTAGCCCAAGTCGTGATTTTGGTCGAGATTTTAAAATCTATTTGCACAATGTGGTCTTTTCTGTCTTGTATGGTGGGCGAAATTGCAGCCATCAAACTGCCGGGTGCGATTTGAAACACTTGATATTCGTATTGTAATTTGAGGTTTGTTTGGAACCTTCTTAAAAATGCCCACTGATGTAATAATCCCACTCTATCAAAAGACTGCCTGGCATAAAAATTAGATGCTGCAAAATCGCGCGTATATTCTAATTGAAACTGCATGAATTCAAATATTTTCCAATTGGCCAAAACAGACACTAAAAATGCGTGTGTATTGGGAATAAGTTTATTTTTGCTATCAATGCTTAAGCTGTTTCCGTAGCCAATAAGTGCCTGTAGTGTAATTTTTTGAGATACCTGTCCGCTTAATCCGGCACGTACTCTAAGTGGATAAGATTTAAAATTTTCTACATTGGTTGCTTGGTATGGATAAGTCACCATTCCAAGATCCAAATTTGTATCAATCATTGTTCTTGGTAAAAATCGCCATTGAAATCCAAAATTTAAGTGATGCGTAAGATTAGACAGGGCCAGTGATGCTGCGTAATTAGTTTGATCTGGTTCAAACCAATTAAGGGCAATGGAATAAAGCAGTTTCCCAGACATCGTTTTTTGTTGAGGTGAATAATTAAACTCCATTTGGCTGATGTTGCTTATATAGTTAAGCCTTTTAAGTAAAACCGGATTAGGTGGTCCCAAAAAACGATTGAAATTATTAAAAACAGTAAAATTAATACTTTTAGATTCGTTTGATATTTTAATTCCAGTGTCTGTGTTGATTTGATACCCAGATAAAGTTCTATTTTTACTATTTGCAATACCGATGTATTGGTTCCAATCAAAACGGCCAGCCAACTTAAAATCAATTTTTGGTCGACTTATGTTAAATACTGCGCCTAATCTTCCCTGAATTGTAAGATCTGTGTTTTGAACATTATTTAACGCTTGATAAGAGGGATTAGAATCTGCTTGAGTATACAGAGAAAAATAAATATGAATTTGCCCTATCGATCCTAATTTAAAACCAAGTTTAGGGGATGTACTTTGTTGTAATGCGTTAGGTTGTACGGGGGCCGCATGGCTTACACTTTGGGTGTAAATCAAAATTAATAATCCCACGTAATAAAAATAATGCCCAAACATTACAACCCAATCCGAAAATACATTTATGTATTTAATTTGTCATGTTTTTACTCTGCTACATTGATGCAAGTTTATCATAAAACTTAATCTTTGCTCGATTTTGTTTTTAAAAAAAACTTGCAAGAACAAAAAAAAGATTTTTTACTTGGCCCTTGACGTATTTTTGCGCAGATGCTTTGTCGCAAACCAAATTTGCAGCGGCACATCTTACGTGATTGCCGTGTCAAATACAGAAGGAGCATGCCGATTATGATGATTGATTTTGAATGCAATAGTTGCAATGGTGGATTCGAGATTGATGTTGCAGATTTAATCGAGGACCCCAAGCCTATTAAATGTACACACTGCAAGAGCATCAAGCTAGATGCTAAAACTACAGAAGATTTTGCTTCTGTGTTAGAAGATTTAATTGCTCAAATTTCGTCTATGAGTAAAAAATTTAATGTCTCCATGACGATTGAGACCGATGATTTGCCTAATGCTTATCATGAAGACGAAGACGACGATGAAGAAGATATCGATGACGATGAAATCGACTTAGACGACGAAGAATTAGATGATAGCGAAGATGATGATGATTAGTTAGTGCAGGTTGTTTTTGTTGATTAATACCGGATAAAAATCAAACCCAAATGCAGAACCGTCTATCTGTTCTGTTCTTTCCGCCGGCGTTATATTTAGATTTTTAAGCCAGCTATCTCCGACCGTCATATCTTCTGGCTGAGTATTGTTATTCAAAAATTGAATAACATCTTGGCTTGCTTCTGGTAATAAGTATTGAGCAATATATTTAGCGCGTTCTTTAATTCTAGGATCATAGATTCTGTTTTTTTGGCCAAACCCAACTATAAAATCGTCTCCGGTTGGGTTTTCTTTGTCTGGTTTAGAAGTAAACGCAAAGTGTCTATCTACATTAAATCTCATTTTCATCATGACTTCTCCAAATAACATGGCAACATCTTCAAAGCCGTAATAGGCGTAATCATCGGTTGCGCGGTCTTGATTAAATGCGAGTCCAATATCTTTTGCCGTCATTGCTAACTGATCATCGGTGGGTTTATTTTCACTGGATGGATCGTGGGCCACTTTGGCATAGTTGTAAAGCACAGAAGATTGAAGCGGATATAGTTTTTTGAGTGCTTGAGACATATGTCCATATTGGCCTGCAGAAGTTGCAATTTGAAAAAACAGTATTTGATTAGTTTTAAGTGTTGGCCAAATAGAGGGTGGTGCCATATCATTGGCGTGTGTTAATTCATGATAAAGTAAATCTGCCAAACTATATTTAATTTGTTCGACCGTTCGATTGCTAGTACCTGATAGACTATAACTGGATGCGCGTTTATTGTCTTTGGTGTAAGTCCAAAGTTTGACAAATTTAAAAGGTACCGTATTGCCTGCACGTGAATCTTGTTTTTTATCTAAATCTTGAATTTCTTCTGTCTTTAACCACAAATGTGCGGCATCTAGATATATTGCACCCGCTATTGGGCTATAGCGAGAAGGTCTAATGTCTGCAGAAATAATAATTGCGCTTACGGCTCTAAAATAAAGTAATAAATCATCTGGCATTGCATTTAATGCCGCTTCAAAATTCTGGGCCATCCATGAATGAGAAGAGGCCACACGCGCCAAAATGTCTTCGCGAGAAGGGCGCATTGTGACTTGGCCAATAAGTGGCAATTCATTTAAGAGACAAGGCGTTTTTCTTGTTTTAGAATAGGCACAATCTTGCAGTTTAGCGGCATAGCTAGATTGGGGGCGATAAGAATTTAGCGTTAATGGCGGATTTTTATTGTCTGAAAATGTAATTTGATACAGGGTCTCACCTGTATCTGGAAAAGAAGGAGATGTTTTACATTGCGTTTGTGTAATAAAAAACAAACCTATGAATATACTCAATCTGTATTTAAAAAAACGGGACATGAACATATCAAAAATTCCTCCAGAAAGTAATTCGAACGACATGACACTTGCTTTAGATGATGCTTGTTGCATATCTTTAAATATCTGTGTGTATCAAGATAAAAACTCTTGACGAAACACTGAGCTTGGTCAAAAAGGAGCTCTTTTTAAGAGGATCTTAGAGATGAAAAATAATATCATTGCTGCGTTTGCCGTATTGGCGTTGTTGGGTGCGTGTAAAAAAACACAAAAAGCAGACGCCAACTCTACAATCCTTGCTAAAGATACCAATAAAAGAGAGGTTATGATGCCCAAAGAAGAACGAGATAATTCATTTACGTTAGTGCATGCATTTGCAGAACATGCGGAATTAAAAGGCAACGGTAAATTGTATGCTGTTATTCATACGTCAATGGGAAAAATGGTGGCTGAGTTGTACGAAAAAGAAACACCGCAAACGGTTGCCAACTTTGTTGGCCTGTCATTGGGCACTAGATCTTGGACACATCCTCAAACACAACAAAAAACCAAACAACCCTTGTATCAAAATGTATTGTGTCATCGTGTAATCCCTGATTTTATGATTCAATGTGGCGATCCTATTGGCAACGGAACGGGTGGGCCTGGATATACTTTTGATGATGAATTTAACCCTTCTTTAAAACATAATAAACCAGGTATATTGTCGATGGCTAATCGTGGTCCACATACTAATGGATCTCAGTTTTTTATTACAGAAGTACCTACTCCTCATTTGGATAATAGGCATACAGTCTTTGGTTTGGTCATTAAAAATGTTGAGCTTGTAAGTAAAATTGCGCGTGTTAAAACTGGTTTTAGAGACAGACCTGTAGACGATGTTGTGATTCAGAAAATTGATATTGTGCGTTCAGAACAAGTACCAGAGTAGTCGATAAATAGACTAACTTAGGTTTTTTTATTTATTTAAAGTTTATCATTTCATAAAAAAATACCATCATTTGTGAATTCCATTATTACATCTCCTGTTTTAAATGATTTTACGCATGCCTTTACCACACGACTGGGTGGTGTTTCTAACCCTCCTTATGACAGTTTTAACTTTGCTATAAAATGGGGCGATGAAAAATCTGCGGTATGTAGTAATTATTCAATACTTGCCGATTTATTACATACAAAAGCGCCTATTTATACCTCTCAACAAGTTCACGGTAACAGTATTTATCAGATACGTGTGGATGATACTTTAGAATCGGTTCAAAATATCCAAGCGGATGCTTTAATATGCTATCATCCAGATGCGTTGGTGGGTGTATGCACGGCAGATTGCGTGCCTATATTGATTGGCGTTTCTGGATTTGCTGTTGCAGCGGTTCATGCAGGATGGCGTGGCACACTTAACAAAATTACCATGCGCACAATTGAGCGACTGTTGCTTGATGGATGTCGTCCTTTAGATATCCGTGTAGCAATGGGGCCTTCTATTTGTTTAAATTGTTTAGAAATAGGTGAAGAAGTGGCTTCTTTGTTTGAGGTTGATTTTAAAAACTGTGTGCGCCGTGATGTGGGCATTGCAAAACCTCATCTTGATTTAAAACAATGTTTAATGATGCAACTACAGGCCTTGTCAATTCAGCCTGAACAGGTGGATATTAATTTAGCCTGTACCTGCTGCCAAAAAGAACGTTTTTTTTCTTATCGTCGTTCTGGTTCGCAAACGGGGCAGCATTTATCGTGTATTGGCTGGCATTAGTGAAGAAAGGATTGTCATCAAAATCCTCAGATACTAGCGTATTTTTTGAAACCTTGCTTGCTTATATTCTTGCCACTCGTCATAGTTTTGAAAGATGCCTATTGCATGTGAAATAAAAACAATGTTAAATTTCTCTTGCAATCAATGGCGTTTTCTGTAAAATAAAGCATAACGATATACTTGTAAGCTAGATTTTGGAGTTTGGCATGACGCTTATATTGATGAAGCAAACACAGGATTTTCAAAATCATGATGAAAGGCAGGCCGCAATATTAACTAACGCCGTGCTTAAAGCCGCTTCATTGTTGCAGGTCTCTCAAAAAGATCTCGCACTCATGTTGGGGTTAAGCGAATCCAGCATGAGCCGTATTGTTCATCATAAAAAAACGCTTGATCCGCATTCTAAACCTGGCGAACTTGGGTTGATATTTTTGCGTATTTTTCGTAGTTTGGACGCGCTACTGGGTGGGCATGAAGAAAATAGCAGACGTTGGTTTTACGCCCATAATGATCATTTAAATGCAGTTCCATCAAAACTTATTTTAACAGTTGAGGGTTTAAGTGCCATCGCACGATATTTGGACGCTTTGCGGGGGAAAATCTAACCTTTTATCTCTTCATGTGCCTGCGTTTCGCATTGTTGAGGCACAGCATCTTATTTCTAGTCGTAAATTAGTAAACACCGACGAAGAACAAGCCATTTTGGAATCTATGATAGAATCCATCAAACCACGCCCAGAGATTGCACAAGAGGCACAAGGCTATCATTATTTGTTATTTACGCCCTTTCGTTATCCCCCTTTGCCTTATGGATCACGTTTTGCCACGCAACAGGCGTGTTCGTTGTGGTATGGATCGTTACAAATAGAAACCGCATTGGCAGAAAAAGCCTATTACTGGTTTGTTTTAACACAAGCGTCTCATGCTGAATTCGAAGATAGCAAGATAGAGCTTACAGCGTATTCTGTAGATATTCAAACTTTATACGGAATTGATTTAAGTCAGGCACCTTTTGATGTTTACACACATGTCATCTCGTCTCCTACTCAATATGGCGCAAGTCAGCAATTAGGCCAGAGTATGAGGCAAGATGGTGTGCTTGCTTTTGTTTATTATTCTGCACGTGATAAAAATTTACACGGGCGCAATGTGGGCGTTTTTTCTCTCCATGCATTCAAAACTAAAAAACCTAATCAAGACAGCATAGAAACTTGGTATTGTTGGTCACAAGGTAAAAATCAGGTGTCTTTTTTACGTAAAAATGTGATGCAGCGAGAGCCCGCATTAAGCTTTTCTAGGGCTTTTTTTGAAGTGTCTGGTTCATTGCCAGAACCTGTGTCTTAAATTTGGGATCTCGTCTATCACCAATTATGCGTGCGGGTATTCCTGCGGCAATCGCCCAATCTGGGATATCAGAAGTAACCACCGCGCCCATGCCAATAATGCAATGATCACCCAATTTGCAACCATCTGTAATTCCTGCTTGTGCGCCAATCCAGACATCTTCGCCAATAAAAATTCCAACAGAACGCACGCCTTGTTTACGCACTAATTCGTGTGGTGCAAATTGATGATCAAATGCAAACAAATGCGCATGTGCGCCAATACGCGTGTGTGAACCTATATGAATGCCTTGATTCCCGCCATCCATATGCACGCCCACGTTTAGGCTTACGTGTTCACCTGTGTGAATGGGGCCATGGATAAACACATGTGCAGCAATACGGTTATTGGCACCTAATGCAATGGTTCGGCCAGGTTCTGCCAACAAAACTGCTTCTGGCGCAATAAAACAATGTTCACCCACGGTAATTGTTTCTAATTCTTGTAAATTAGATTGAATTTGACTTTGCCACTTGATTACCCATGCTTTGTGTTGTGGTTTAAGTGAATCGTATAGCCAAGGCATATAGGATAATCTTTTTTGATGTTGAATTTGGTAGTCATGTTCTGTTTTTTTCATGTTTTTTTATATACGTACACAACCTATTGATGTACATGTCGATATAGACTTTGGATGGAGGTTTTTTTATATGAGTCAAACGATACGTCCAAATTTTGAAAACATGGGATTAAGGGATCCGTTTTCTGTTGCCCTTGAACCACAAAATACAGAAGTACCTTCTCCGTGCGTGTCTCCACCATCTAACGAAGAGCTGTTATCTGCACCCGTTTACACGTGTTCTAATGTTCAATCTCCTAGTCAGCGCGTTTGTTCGCTTATTTTAGAAACCCAAAAGCTTATTTCTATGCAGAGTGTGCTTCGTTCTTCTGGCGATGTTTCGGGTGCTAATGAGTGTATTGAACGGATCTGCCGTAATTTTTCTAATGTTGTGTCTGATTTATTAGGAGATCGTGCGTTATCATTCTTGTTAGATAATGATTTTGCGTGTCTTCCAAAATCTTTTACTTCGTCACAAAGTAGACAAGCCTTAGCGCTTTTAAGTCGTTTTGTGGCAAAAAAACCATTTTTTAAAGACGTCGATTACCAGCGTATTTTTGTTTCTCACATGAATTCCGTAAACAGCCCAGTTGCGACTTGGGTTTTGCATGTTTTACCTCAAAATACATGTTTTTCTGAATGCAGAGATAGGCACCGAGATGTGTTTGATCAAGGTGTATTCAAACTTACAGATTGTTTAGAAAAACTGGAGTTGGCTTATGAACAAGGGCAAACTCCTGAGGTTGTGAGTGATTGTATTAATAAAGTTGCCGTAGCTTTGGCGGATATTTTAACCTCGCTTAGAAATAGAGGTAGATATTTGGGGTATTTTACCTCTCTTTTGATGCAGGTTTTGAGTAATTACAAAAGAGTTTTGTCTATTGATGGGGTAGATACTCAATTAAAAGCTGCGGTGATGAGTAATTCTTATGTAAACTGGTTTTTTACTAAAAGCTATTTATATTTTTTTGGAACAGATGGGTCCACAAAATCACTTGCTCAAAGACTTAGAGAAAATAAAGAAAATTCAACACTACTCTCTGCTTTAACACCGCCTAATAAAACCAACAAACGTGTTGGTTAGATTTTTGATTGCTTAATTTATCTTCTTGCGTTGTTCTGTTCTCTTTTTTTGCATATTGTCTATCTTATTTTAAAGTCGAATTTATTTAAATCTAAAGTGAGATAATTAATGTTTAGGCTTATGATAGCACTATGTTTAAGCGTTTATTTTTTTTGTGGTTTTACCCATTTATCTTATGCCAATGATTTGGGTTTATCTTGGTTAAACAAAAAAGATGCGCGTTTATCGCCAGATGGGCAGTGGATTTCGTGGTTAGCACCTACTGATGATAGTCATTGGCATGTTTTTAGTCGTGCAATTCATCGTAACAGTGAATCTTTGATGGTAGAAGATTTTATTGCAGATGGCATTGTTGAATATGCGTGGGATTTAAAAAGCCAACACCTTGTTCTCATTCAACAGATGCAGTCTTCCCAAAATATGCAACAATTGGTGATCGTTGATATGCAAACACACCATGTTAAAAAACGCATGGATGTTTATTTTTGTGTGCGTATTGCAGGGTTCGACGCATTAGGCGAACATGTTTTGGTGCAAGTACAAGACCAACAGAGAAAAGGGCAAGATCTGTTAGCTGTGCATTTGACTACACTAGAATTCGGTTTGATATTTGAAAATCAAAAAGAAAAGCCTGGGTTATTGATCGATAGTTACATCGTAGATCACGTATTGCCTGTAAATTCTGTTGTTCATGGGTTAGTTGGTCAAAACCAACAAAGAACAGAATTTTACTACATTAATCCAGACCAATCAACATATCAACTTATTACTTCGGTTGATGCACAATCTGAACGTGTTGATTTTTTAACGTTAATTAATTTAAACGTAAATAAAAAAAAATCTCAATCAGCGTATCAGTTGTGGTTTTATAAACAACGTTTAAATGTTTTAGAATTATACCGTGCAGATTTTAAAAAAGGACAGTGGCAAACACCTGTGCTCGTTCATTCAATGTCTCATGCATGGAATATGCAGCCTGTTGCGATTATTCAAGACGATGGACAAGTGGCTGCGTGGTGGTCAGGCGAACAACAAAAATATGTAGTGTTACAAAAAAAAGTAATAACTCATATTCAAGCTTTATCCAAAGTAGAATCTGCACCATTAAGAGTGATAAGTTCGGACAAGAGTCAGCGTTATTGGATTGTAAGATATAGCGCGCTTAATCTGCCTCCCAAAGATTATCTATATGAAAAACACACAGGACAAGTTCAGTTGTTGTTTGATGAGCAATCTCAATTAAGTGGGATTTCTTTAAATATGCCTTTAAACTTGTTCGTCAAAAACAAAGCGATTACCATGTACAAACCACCACAATATAATGGAACACGGATGCCTTTAATCATTATGGCTGTGGATTCCAAACAACGCTTGCATGCACAGTGGAACAATGAATTTAATTGGCTTGCCCAGACCTTATCTCAAAAGGGATATTTTGTTTTAGTTTGCACTTTTGAACATGTTTTAAATGCATCTGAGTTTTTACAGCACTTATTAGATTTAATGCATTTTTCTAATGAACGCTTTTCAGAAACAGGACAAACAGTATTACTAAGCACAGGCTCAAGTTGTGATTGGGCGGTCTCTCTTTTGCAGCACAATCATGCTTTATTAAAAGCTGTTGTTTTATCACGGATACCCAAAGAGGGTATGGATTCCAATGATAAAACATGGGCGGCGGTTAAAAATAAAACGCTTATTTTAAATTGGTCAACAGATACACCTTATCTGCAGGATCTTACGCAGCTATCCAAGACTTTAGCGAAAATTTTACCATCAGTGGGCTCTTTTTAAAGTATATGCTTTATGCTAATAGCGCTGCCCAAATGAAAACTGCTTACTCTGTTGAACGTTTATTAATAACCGGTGGTGCTGGCTTTATTGGTTCTAATTTTGTACACACATTGATTGAACGTTATCCTCAATCAAAACCAGTTATATTGGATGCACTGACTTACGCTGGTAATTTAGATAATCTTAAGCAAATTTTGCCACGCATTCATTTTGTACAAGGTGATATTAATAATAAAGAACTCATCTCTTTGTTGATTAAACAATATCAAATTACAGGCATTATTCATTTTGCAGCCGAATCTCATGTGGATCGATCAATTTTAGACCCGGGCGTGTTTGTTGCAACTAATGTGAATGGCACATTGTCTTTGTTGAATATCGCCAAAAAATTTAAGTTGGAGCGTTTTTTGCAGGTTTCAACAGACGAAGTTTATGGTTCTTTAGGTGCAAGTGGTTATTTTACAGAAGAGACACCATTATCTCCTAATAGCCCGTATTCTGCATCCAAAGCGTCTGCTGATATGTTGGTGCGTGCCTATCATCATACTTATGGGATGGATGTGATTACAACCCGTTGTTCTAATAATTACGGACCTTACCAGTTTCCAGAAAAACTTATTCCTCTTATGATTACGCGTGCATTAGCCAATCAAAAACTTCCCGTTTATGGGGACGGATTAAATGTAAGAGATTGGCTACATGTGAAAGACCATTGTATGGCTTTGTTGTTGGTGTACCAACAAGGAAAAAGCGGAGAGATATATAATGTTGGTGGTCATAATGAATGGAAAAATATTAATATTGTTAAACTTATACTTAAATATTTAAATAAAGACGAATCATTGATTGAATATGTTCAAGACAGGCTAGGGCATGATAGACGCTACGCCATTGATGCAGCTAAAATAGAACGTACACTAGGATTTAAGCCGTCTTATACATTTGAACAGGGTATTGAAGAAACCATTCAGTGGTATTTAGAAAACCAATTCTGGTGCGAACGCATTAAAACAGGCGATTATCTAAATCAGGCGTATTGATTTTATGACATGGTTGATTACAGGTGCCAATGGACTTGTTGCTTCTTCATTGATTAGGCAATGTTTATCTAGGAATATATCTGTAGTGGGATTGTCTAGAGGACTACAGAAAAATGCATATTTAGGTTCCTATGTTTATAGGTCTATTGATTTAGAAGATAACGATGCGTTGGGCACCGTGTTTGGTCAATATCAACCTAAAGTTGTGATCCATACGGCAGCACACACACAGGTTGATAAATGTGAACAGGAACGAATTTTTGCTTGGACTCAAAATGTAGAAGTAACGCGTTCTATTGCAAAATGCTGTGTCACACACGGTGCATTTTTAATTTATATTTCCACAGATTATGTGTTTTCTGGCCAAGTTGGCAATTACGATGAAACGGCACCACTTAGTCCATTGGGTATTTATGCTAAAACCAAAGCTTCGGGTGAATGGGCAGTTCAGGTGATAATGCCAGAAAGTCATTACTGCATTGCCAGAATTGCAGTGCCTTTTGGTTTAATGCCACATGCCAAAACAGATTTTGTGCGTTTTGTTTTTGAACAATTATCAATGGGTAATCGCATTAAAATTGTGACCGATCAGATTTCTAATCCAACAGATATTCAAGAATTGGCTCAAGCACTTGTTGCCTTAGGGCTTAAACAGCAATCAGGCGTTTATCATTGCGCAGGACGTACTTCGTTATCTCGTTATGCGTTTGCACAACTATGCGCGCAGGTGTTTCAGCTCAATGCGCAATTAATTGATCCCATTGTGACACAAGATTTAAAACAGATAGCACAAAGACCGATGAATGCATCACTTAATACAGAAAAAATACAAAATTTAGGTTTGATGACACATACCTTGCAAGAAAATCTGCAAGAATTATATCAAAAAATAAAACACTCTGCTTGACAATTGTGTCTAGTTTTCAATATAATACGCGCCTATCAATGAACGGATGGGGCGTTAGCTCAGTCGGTAGAGCATCGGTCTTTTAAGCCGTTGGTCGCTGGTTCGATTCCAGCACGCCTCATTGGTCCCATCGTCTAGTGGCCTAGGACGCTGCCCTTTCACGGCGGAAACACGGGTTCAAATCCCGTTGGGATCATATATTATATCTGCTTTTTTATTTTTTCTGCCCAGTTAATTTAAATTTGAAACTTAAAAATCTGCGTGTAACATCACATTGTGAACAACCATAAATTTTTTTCTATTAGACCTTTAATCCTTTCTTTTTTGTCCTTATTAACAGCATGTGCTGAATCTGTTCAACAAACTACAATGATGCCAACACAAAAGGATTTTAGCCTGTTTGTGTATGATGTCAATCAAGATGGTCGACCAGATATTTATGAATATATTAAAGAAGTCGCAGATACTAATCGGCAAAATAAAATCATGCGTATGATTTTTAAGCGTGAAATTGATTTAAATTTTGATGGCAAAGTTGATGTGACCAAATATTACAACGAAAGCGAACAAATTATACAAGAGCATTTTGATTTAGATTTTGATGGTAAAATCGATCTTAAAGAAACTTATGAAAAAGGCTTATTGGTAAAACAAGAAATCGATCATGATTTTGATGGCAAGATCGATACCATTAAGCGATTTAATGACAAGGGGCAGTTAATCGAAAAAATTACGCAAAAAAATCCTCAAGTAAAAGCATATTATTTTGAATATTATGTGAATGGAAAAATAGACCGCGCTGGTGTTGATAAAAACGGTGATGGCCAAGTTGATGAATGGGAAACAAGCAAAGAAAAATCACCTTCCTAAATACATCAGGCAACACAAATTTCTTTCAAAATTTATCTTTTCTGGCCCATTCTTATTTTAATTTTAAACTCAAGCAAATCTTCCATTTTTCATATTATACAAAACAATACAAACTTTAAAGAATAAGCGTTAGAGATTAAAAAACGATACAGATGTATAAATTCTCTATCGACAAAAATTATTTTTTTGTGAATAAGGCGTTCAGGAGAACAGCTTATGGTACCCAATTTTACCTGTTATTTGTCTATTCGAAAAAATATGATCCAAGTTGGCTGCTTAAGTGTAGCTATTTTATCTTCTTATCCAGTTTTTAGCTGGGCTAATAAAGAAGCCGCAAAAACAGATAAAAAAACAACAACGGAAACAAGTGCAAAAACAACCACCAAAAAGAAGGATACTATGATTACTACAGAATCAGGACTTAAATATATCGACACCACAATAGGCACTGGTGCTTTGCCGCAAAAAGGTCAACGTGTAACAGTTCATTATACTGGTACATTAAAAGATGGCACTGTGTTTGATAGTTCAGTTGAACGCAAAGAGCCGTTTTCATTTACAATTGGCGTGGGGCAAGTGATTAAGGGTTGGGATGAAGGTGTGATGAGCATGAAAGTAGGAGGCAAACGCAAACTGATGATTCCTTCTCACTTAGCTTATGGCGAACGTGGCGCAGGTGGTGTGATTCCTCCTCATGCAGAGCTTACTTTTGATGTTGAATTAATTAGCATTAGTCCTCAATAAGTTAGTTTTTAGAACCATTTGGGGTTTGATGTTTTTTTTAAAAGGAGTTGCAAATGGGCGGACAAGTGAGAGTTCCTGGTGCATTTGGAAACGGTGGTAAAACTGGCCGTTATTCTTATCAACCCCAATCTCCACCTGATAGCCCTGCAATTCATAATCAGCCGCCGTCTATCCCAAAAAAAGGTCTTCCGTTATTGCCTGATTGGGTTAATCCAGATCCAAACGGAAAACACCCCGGAGTGTTAGATAACGTTCTTCTTGAACCTAAAAATCTAACCAAAAGACCTTTTGTTCCTGGCGATGGCAATGGCTCTGATGGTGTTCCTGTAATGCCTTCTGAACCTGGTGTTCCTATTTGGAGCTCACGTGAATTAGATAAAATGTTATCGCCTAAAGCGCGAGACCGATTATTAAGAACACCTGATGGTTTTCTTCCAGAAGTGTTAAGGGATATAATAGACGGTCGAAACATAAGTCGTTTGATCGGATACCCAGCAGCACCAAGCCCAACAACAAATGGTGTGCCAACAACATACCTTCCAGGAAGCAATACATCGAGAAGAGTGCAGACAGAGCCTGGCAGTGACGATGTAACCTCTAAGTATCGACCTCGTCCCATGCGCCCAATCACTCACGTTATACACCCACCGCTGTATCCAGCACCGGCAGATGATAATCTTAATATTCCCACACTTATTGATGATTCAGTGGGAGGAGTATCTGGTTTAACATCTTTAACAACGGCATTTTTTAGAATTCAACCAGAAGATATTATGACTGGTGTGCAATTGCTTGCTTTACCTTCACAAGAGCAAGCGCAAAAATTGCTTGCAGATGCTTCTTTTGTTGCTGCGTTTGCTGTTTTAGGGCGTGCACAAAAAACGTTAGGAAGTGAACATCCAGCGGTTGTTTCACTATTATCTGCGTTAAAAGAGTCAGTGCAAGGCGTTTCGTTTGTTTTGGCCAAAGCAGTTAAAGAAGAATTAAAATTAAGTCGACCAATAGATGTCAGTGATTTAAATCTTACATTAGCAATGTCCGCAGCGCTATCTGCCGTTGCTACTGCGCGTCCAACTTTTTTGGATCCGCCGTCAACATCGTTTTATTTAAGTACTGTTAAACCAGCAGCTGTTGCTTCGCTTTCTTTAACTGCAGTCGCAGTCAAAGAAGTAACAGACGAAATAATCAAAAACCCCGGCCAAACAGCGCTTAAAATCGTGATAATTGGGGGCGTTATTGTGGTTTGCGTGGCGCAGCCAGAACTTGCCGCAGCAGCGCTTGCCGCATCTAAAATAGTAATAAAGTAAGGTGTTGAATTAATTAAGTCTCGTTGTCTTCGAATGAACTAACCAATACATCTCTTGGTTTTGCACCGTCTCCTGCACTCACAATGCCTTCTTTTTCCATGCGTTCAATCATGCGAGCAGATCGGTTGTATCCAATTCTCATTTTTCTTTGTAACAAGCTTACCGATACTGTTCTCATTTGTGACACAATAGCAACTGCTTGGTCATATAATTCATCGTCAAATTCTTCTTCAAGTTCCAAAGATTCATCGTCGTCACGTGGCTTTAAAATACTGTCGTCATATTCGGGTTGGCCTTGTTGTTTTAAAAAATCGACAACGCGTTGAATTTCGACTTCTGATACATAGGTGCCATGCACACGCACAATTCCCATATTACCAGGTGGAATCATTAACATATCGCCTTGGCCAAGTAGATTTTCCGATCCAATAGTATCTAAGATAGTACGTGCGTCGTGTTTAGATGCGACCTGAAAAGAAATACGTGCCGGAAAGTTAGCCTTAATAACACCTGTAAGCACGTCTACAGAAGGTCTTTGTGTCGCTAAAATTAAATGAATTCCAGCAGCACGAGCCATCTGTGCAAGACGACAAATACTGGTTTCCACCTCTTTAGACGCCACCATCATCAAATCAGCTAGTTCGTCAATAAGAACAACGATGTAGGGCATTTTTTTAGGTTTTTCTAAGCTTTTGTTTTCAAATTCTTCCGCTGGATCTGATGGAGTAGGGTGATGAGTATCCCAATCTGCTAGAATTTTTTCTAATTTTTTATTGTATCCTGTAATATTTCTAACACCTGCTTCTGACAATAATGTATAACGTCGTTCCATTTCTTCAACTGCCCAACGCAAGGCCAAAGATGCTTTTTTAGGATCAGTCACAACAGGCAGTAGTAAGTGTGGAATGCCTTCGTAAATTGATAACTCAAGCATTTTAGGGTCAACCATAATGAGTTTTACATCATCTGGTGTGGCGCGATAAAGCAGTGACAATACAATCGAATTAATCGATACTGATTTCCCAGAACCTGTTGCGCCAGCAACCAACAAATGAGGACACTTTGCCAGATCAGAAACAAAAGGTTTACCTTCAATATCTTTACCTATTGATAAGGTTAGTTTTGATTCGGCGTTCATGAACACTTGATGAGAAATAATTTCTTTAAGATAAACAGTTTCTCTTCTGTCGTTGGGAATTTCAATTCCCACTACACCTTTGCCTGGGATTGGAGCCACAATACGCACACGCATGGCTTCCATAGCCATGGCTAAGTCGTCGCTTAAGCTTGAAATTTTACTGACTTTAATGCCCGGCGCAGGCAAAAATTCGTACATGGTCACGACTGGACCAGGTCTAATTTCTACCACATGACCTTCGATGCTATAATCTTTGAGTTTGCGTTCTAATTTTTGTGCGTTTTGTAAAAGTAGCTCACGATTAATGGGAATGCGTTCTGGTGCATCGTAGTCAAGCAAAGCAATCGGTGGCAATTCAAATTTTTTAGGCGACTGAATATGATGATCAAGTTGCTTTTTATCGAAAATTTTAATCGATTGGGAAATATCTTCATTGGGTCTTAGATCTACAATTAAAGGCGCATTGCCTAGATTTGCGGGTGGCAATATATCTTTCCCTTTAATGACTGATGGCGGGGCGTTCTTGTTTGTTTGAACAACACTCTGGGGTTGATTTTTTGGTGTGCTTTTATCTGTGTTGAGAGGTATGGTTTGTTTTTGAGCATCTTCTGAATCTGCTTTTAATTCTTTTTTTTGTAATGATATAGATTTAGATGGCTCTTTGATTTCTTCGATTTCAATATCATCCGATTTTTTTATGAGTTGGTGTGCTACAGTTGGCACATGGTCTTGTTTTAACTGAGATATAGTTTTAGGGCCGTCTTGATAAATCTCATGATTTTTCACAGAATCGTGAGAGGTTGTTTTTTGGTTGATATCTAATGGTTCTACATCGACCAAAGACTTTTCTTTGGAGGAAGTAGAAAATGGTTGCTGTTTCTTAATTCGCTTTGTTAGACGCACCAAATTTTGTTTTAAAAATAAGCCTATATTCAGAGCTACAGAACTGCATGCAAGCGCTATCGTTTTAAATGCAGCCAAAATAGAAATTCTTAAAAGTAAAGAGGCTAGTATAATAAAGAGACAAAGTAAAACTACGCTAGTTCCCAACTGACCTAATCTTGATACTAAAAATTGGCTTATGGATTGACCAATAAATCCGCCTTTTTTGTGTCCTAAAATAAGGTCAGATAGTGCGGATACAGACAAGGTAAAGACTAAAAAAGTAATAAATTTAAATCCAAGTGCCTGCGAATTCTTTTTTAATAACGTAGTAACACCCAATCCCAGAGGCAACCAGGCAACAAGATAAGCACTTAATCCTATCATTTGGTGAATTACATCCGCTACATATGCACCTACTGGACCAATCCAATTGCTGACTTGCCTATGGGTGGCAGTTGTGAGTGATGGGTCCCAAGGGTTATATGAAACTAATGCAAAAAAAATGAGCAGTCCTGCGCCAACTAACGCGAACGCGACTAATTCACGAAAATGATGCTCCTCTTTTTTAGGAATCGATGTTTTTTTATGTGACGATGCAATAATGGCCATGGTTGATCAACGCTCGTGATGTATTTGCGACCCAAGCGTTCCTCTCTCCCAATCTTGAATGTTGCCCTAAAGATGACTACGAATACCCGGCCTACAATGTATTATTACCAAGCACAATAGTATTTTCTCTTGTTTTATTGAATTTTTTGCTGTTTTTGAATCCATTCTTCAATCACCTGATTAAGAAGAGGCAAAGGAAGGGCACCATGTTCGTAGATGGCCCGATGAAACGCACTAAGATTAAAGCGGGGTCCCAATTTTTGTTCTGCTTGCATGCGTAAATGTTTAATTTCAAGCTCTCCAATTTTAGCCATAAGTCCTTGTCCTGGTTGACCGATAATATGATCGACTTCTTGTTCAATTTCTGGATCTTTATCTGTTGTACCCAACCCGTCAGCTAAGAATTTAATGGCTTGCTCTCTATTCATTCCAAAAGCGTGAATGGAACAATCCAGGACCAAACGATAAGCAGCAAGTAAAGATTCATAATAAAATCCCAATTCATCTCTGCGTGAACTATAAAGTCCAGATTCTTGAGCTAAAGATGCCGCGTATAGTGCCCAACCTTCTACAAATACCATGGTGGGATCAACTAAAATCAACGGTGAATCTATCTGTTTTCTAAAGGCCGGCCAATCCTTATGTGATATCAATTGATTTGCCAGCCATTGCTTGCCAGGAAAGGTTTCACGAAAAATAAAAGCCTGGAGCAAGTGTATTTTTTTACTTAATGGTTCGATGTTAATTTGCATATGAGAAGGCGTTTTTATCTGTAAAAATTCTGAGTGTACGCTGTCTTTATTGTTGCTAAGCGTAATTTCATAGGGTGGTATGTTTCCTATTAGAGGAAGAAGTTGTTGATGCATATTTTTAATGACTTGCGTGGCGCGATCGATGGCTTGCTTTTGGTAAATTAAAGAAGAGGTCACTTGAAGTATGCTTTTTTTTATGTAGGCCATATTTAACTTTGTAACGCTTGGAGATTCGGCCGCAATTTGGGTGAGCATGGATCTGATTTGTGCCTTGGTTTTATCGATTTCGTTTTTTCCAATATCTGCAAGCTCTTCGGGGGTATTTTGGGTGCCTAAAAAATAACGTATTTGAGCCTGGTAGCAGGCTTTACCTAATGTGAGCCCCTCTAATCCTGGGTGTGTTTTTCGGCTTTTAGGTTGTATTTTTGTTTTTAAAAATAAAATATATTGCTTGATTGCTGGAGTTATTTGTTCTTTATATAAAAGTGTTATTTTTTTGTGGTAGGCATCACGCTCTTTGATGTTCATGTCTGTTGGAAAATCATCTAAACTTAAGAGCCAAGGCGATTTTTTGGGGTCTTTAATAAATTCTTTCAGTTTATCGATAAGTCTTAAAACGCTTCTTTGGGGCGCTATGTTTTGTTGATTTAGAGCGTTTTCCAGCTGTTCTTTGTGTTGTTTGAGCATGGATGGAACAGCAGAGTAAAGGGCAAGTAATTGATCTATGGCCAAGCGGTTAAGTGGCCATGCATGTGTCTTAATATTTAATATTTGTGATAAAAAATGAAAATTTGGATCCAGATTCCAAGATTCAAAATCACATACTTGGAGCTCAATGAAGTTTTTAATTTTAAGTAGTAACAATTGTCTTTCAATGCGACTTGAGGATGAAAGATATAAAAATTCTATTTTTTGAACATCTGTTGCAATCGTACTTAATTTATTTTTTAATACCGTGGCGTTTAATGGAAATAAATCTGTAGATTCAAGCGATGTTTGTTGTTGGTTGGTCCTTGCTTGGTAAAAAAAATACTGATGATCAAGAATTGTCTGATATTCTTCACGATAAAGTTTAAGGGCCTGCTCTGCTTTTTGTTGTTTATCTAGCCCCCTTGTTTGACGAGACACTTGGCGCCTGTGCGCGCAACTTATGACAAACAGTAGCACCAAACATAAACCTATGTGAGTCTTAAATTTACGATACATGAATAAGGGTAACACAACTTGTTTTTTCTTTGTTGTCAATCATCTTTCATTTGTGCTGTAGTGAAAAATAACTTTTATGGAGTCTTTTTATATGTCTCAGTATGGTTCTGTTCGCACTGTTCAAGATTCGTTAACCAATATGACTGAATATGTATTACCTGTACATGCCAATGTGTTAGGCAATGTATTTGGCGGGCAAATTTTATCCTGGATGGATGTATGTGCCGCTATATGTGCGCAACGTCATTGTGGAACGGTTGCCGTAACAGCAGGCTTGGATGAATTATTTTTTGAGCAATCTGTGCGTGTTGGACAAGTCGTGCGCATTCAATCATTTGTAAGTGCTACGTTTAAAAGCAGTTTAGAAGTGCGTGTGATTGTGACAGGAGAAGACCCAACTTCGCGTGTTACATGGCCTTGTGTGAGTGCTTATATGACTTTTGTTGCGATTGATGCTCACAAAAAACCAATGTCTATTCCGCAACTTGAGTTAGGTGATGAAGACGCACATAAAAAACACGCACAAGCGTTGGCCAGAAAACAGCGTCGTCTAGAGATTCGAACTCAATATGCCAAACAAGGATAAGGCGTTTTTATTTTTTTGATTGCACTTACATCGATTTTTGTTCTATAAGGCGGGCGCTTGACAATGATGCTCTCATGCAATCATGCAGGTGTGTTTTGTTGTTACAGTATGACTATCGCGGGGCAAAAACATGCAAACAGAAGATAATGAATTAGAAGACGGTCTTTTATCTCAAGATGAACTTTTAAGCGATTGGGAATTTTATCAAGCGGAACGTTTTTCTCAACCCGCTACTTTGCTGGTTCATTTGGGGTTACTAGAAGAAGCACCTGTAGAAGGTTTGTCTCGTCGTGTGGATGTCTCTATTCCACTAGAAATTACACCAGACAATTTTTTAGCTATCGAAGAAGATGAAAAATTAGAAGCTTTAGAAGAATGGATGTATGACTACTCTGAATCGCAAGAAGGCATGTATGTGGGGCGTGTGACTATTGCAACACAGCGCACTTATTCTTATTATGTGTCAGAAAAATTTGATGTAGAGGTTTTTGTATCTGCACTTAAGCAACAATTTTCGGCCGTTTCATTTCAAGTCCAAGCAGAAGAAGATCCAGAATGGAGTTATTATATTGATGTTCTGTATCCAGAAAATTTAGAATTTCATATTTTAAAAAATCTTTACCTTGTTAATATTTTACAAGAATCTGGAGATAATGTTGCGCTTGAAAGACCTGTGTCTCATTTTGTGTATTTCGAAGACAAAACTAAACTTGAAGAATTTAAAAAACAAATAGAATCTAAGGGCTATCGCATAACCGAAACAGAGTTTATTGATCCGCACGCAGAAGAAGAACACGATTGTAAAGAAGATCATTCACCCATGTGGGCTTGTATTTTTGAAAAAAATACAAGTATTGAGTATCCTACCATTTGTCAGGTTTGTGCAGAAATTATTGAACTAGCAGAAACCCACGAAGGTGAATATGACGGCTGGGAAACTGAAGTGATGTTGCCAGAATAAATAGTGCAAACATCTTTTATAGTCCTTTAAATATTTTGCCTGTTGTCGTATTTCGTACCCACGCATGGCACATCATAAAGATAAGTACGCATTAAAAAAATTTAAAAAATCAAATCTTAGTTTTGTATTTAAAGCTGCGTTTATTGGATTATTGCATTCGCTATCTACGCAAAGAAATATGAAAATTCATTGGATTTCTGGATTTATGGTGATGCTTGTTGGGATGACTATTCCATTTGATTTTGCAGCTAAAGCGGCATTGTTTTTTTCTGTTTTTTTAATTTTATTTGCAGAACTTATGAATTCTGCTTTTGAAGCAATTGTAGACCTGTGTGTGTCAGAATATAACCAGTATGCTAAAATAGCCAAAGATGCCGCCGCTGCCGCCGTTCTTTTATTGTCTTGTGCAGTTGCAATTTTATTTTTTAACATGATTTTTGTTGAATATTGGTCATTTATATTTAAAAATACACATAAAATTTTGATTACACTAATAAACGGGCTTCCATGTGTGGCTGTTATTGTATGGTATTTGTTCTTTCCTCAAAAAGCATCTGCATTCAAGCTTCCTGTTTGGTTTATCGTGATGGGATTTTTTGTTTATATTGCCAAAACAAGCCCTGATCATGGTTTTTCTATTACAGGTGCATTGTTTTTATTTGTGGCTTTAGTCTCGTCGCGTTATCAGCGTGATCGTTTAATCTCTTAGCTGGGATATAAACGGGTGTTAAAAATATTTTAATCTTGACGCAGTTAGACGCTTTTGTTGATGCGTAAATACTTTACACAAAGTCGTATTCATAACTACAATGAACACTGTTGAAGATGTTTGAACATTTACTTATCTACATCTTTATTGAGAAGATCTAACAATAGAAGTTTTATGGTTAAAATTACTCAGCCGCCAAGTGTAGTTTCTGCCGGCTCGCAGATACATTCGACACCCGTATTGCCAAAAAAATCATCATCTCAGCCCAAAGCTGTGTTTTCTTCTGATGTCTTAAATAGCCAGTTTGGTGCACTGCCTTATGCTTGTGTACCTATATTTGAAAACACCTCCATTGTTCAGCCATCACCTATTTCTAAAGAAAAGGCGCCCAAACGTAAATTTCATCATCCGTGGTTTCAGAAAGTTTATTTCCCATTGGAGTTTTTTTTAAGGTGTTTGTCTCAGTTAAAAGATAAATCTGTGTTGGATGTGGAATTACCAGAGGCTATTAAGGTTAGGCTTAAGCAGTTAATTCCTGGTATAGATTTATCTTTGCTTAAGATAAAAATATCAAACCAAATAGATACATTGGCGCAAACAAGCCAAGGTGTTATTTATTTACACACGCAATTAATTTTAAGGGTATTAGGATTAATCGACGGGCATAGTATTAATTTTGAGAATATATTTTTTCATGAACTTATTCATTTTTTACAACAGCAGAAAAAAAATCATTTGCCTTGCCAAGATAAAAACCTGTGTGAAACACAAGCGCACACTTTAATGTTGGCTTTGTCTTCTGGTAAACCCATTGATTTAGAGCGCATTTACGCGAGTAGCGAAACTTCTCAAGGTTTTTCAGAAGTAGAGCATATGCTGATTTCTAATGTGCCCTTACAGAGTGCTCATTTAGAGCATTTGGCACTGCAATTAGAGTCTTTTATTTTAACTTTAGAAAGAAAAAAAACAATTGCTATTTCGTCAGGGTCAGTGAGTGTAAAGCGAGTTTTATTGCCCATTCTTAATAAACCTAAAAAAGTGTTTTTTGAACCTAAAAAACCTTGGATTTTTAAACGTTATATAGAATCTCTTAAACAATACATTGAGCAACTTCATAAGGCTATTCCTCTACTTAATGATAGTCTTGATTTTAAGTTTTCGGCGAACAAGGTTGTAAACTATTTACATGATTTTAAAATTACAATTGAAAAAACAGACATCAAAACTTTTGAACATTGGGGCCCATTATCTGTTCGACAAATGTTTTTGGAACCTGATTTTTCAGAAAAATTGATTAAAATCCCGTATGACAAATTTATTTCTCAAATTGCAGCCCCCGCTTTGTGGCAGTCGCTTTCTCCACAAAAACAAACAGAAACACTCAATCAACTTCCTTTTTGTGTGCGCATATCTCAAAATACAATAAATGGAGTACGTATAGACTGGCCTTCTTTAAGCATAAAACAAATTAAGTACATGTTGGAACAAATTTTATATGCGGCACAAAAACAACCTGGGCATCCATTTTTTCGTGCACCTGAGTTGTTTTCTGAATACATAGTAATGGGCGGGCAGCTTATTGCCATAGACGAGATAAAAAATATAAGTATAGACCCAAAATCCGAAATACTGGCCCAAAAAATAGAACGTACATTGGGGATTTCTTTTTCAGATCCACAATATCCAGATCCAGACCATTTTCTGATAGTTGGTGAATCTAAAAAAGGGACGCCAGTATCGTTAGGTCAAATAGGCGCTATGGCTGGTGATTTATTTTCGGAACGAAAAAACCAGCCCCGCACTCAACCAAACGTAAGCGCACAATCTCTACTTGACGCACCTGATAGAGAGATTAAAAATATCTCTGGTGTTTTTAGTGAAGTGAATAAAAAAGCTATCGCTAATTATGCGAAATATGGCCGTTATGCGCAATCACCGGCGCAAATAGATAAAACCAGCCACGAATATCAAGAGATTACCAAAGCAAGAGAATTGCTCAATCGTTATATTCAGCTTGCCAACCAAAATGATAATCACTTTTATCCGCACAATTTAAAAACATATCAAGATTTACATCAACAAGCCTTAGATTATGCAAAAAAAGCATACGAGCGCCGCAAATCAGGCCAAATGGACGCCGCTTTTGAATGGTCGCGTGTAGCCATGGCTGTGGACGCATTTGCATGCCATTTTTTGGGTGATGCATTTGCAGCTGGGCATTTTTTTGATGCACAAAAAGTGCGTCAGTTTACACTTGATTTTTGGAAAAAAAATGAAGAATCATTGCGTGAGAATATCAAAGAAGAAATAAAAAATCACCCTTTGCCTTTTTATATTAAACTTATTCCTTATTCTTCTATGGCTTGGTCTTTTTTATGTAATGGATATGCAGGTTCATTGGGGCCGCTTGGTGCCCATGATTTGTTTAATGAAAAAGGATTTTTTGTTAAAAACGAAAGAGGCGACGAATTTTTTGTTCGTGGAGATAATTATTTAATTATGAGAGAAAACGAACCCCATGATCAAAAAAGTACTTCTGCATCTACCCATCAAGCCGCATTTATAGCACAGCAGGCGATTATGCACTCTTATGGCCAAATTTTAGATGTGGCAGAAAACGGGTATGTAAATTTAAAACAGAACGAAGACCCACTGTCATATGTCCCAAAATATATTAAGGACTCACAAAAGAATTTTTCTGTTTATCAACCCATTAATGTACTTTCTAACAAAGATTATTTAAAACAACTGCTTTTAAAAATTTTATCTGCAAAAGAATTAATAAATTCAGCAAATAGATATGAAAGCGCTTTGAAAGATGTATTGTCTTCGGTAATGGGTTTTTAAAAAATAGCTATAGATAAGAATATGTTTTGTTTTAGTACGCCCGTTGTCTTTTATTGTTTATAAATAAAACATTTAAATCAACTAGACTCTGATTAAGCAGCAAACATATTCCTATTTTAAAAAAGGCATTATTTTTGCTTTGTTCGACCTTGAGGTACGCAATGAATAAAGCAATTGGTTTAGAAAAATCGTCTTTGGCTGATGTTGTTTTGGAATCTGATTTAGTGTGGCGTTTTTGCAAATATTTGAATGATACAGGTGGAATGTTAGGTTGTGTGGCTTGCGAAATGCAATCAGATGATGACGCTTATTTGGGGACATTATTACCACATCAATGTGAAGAATCATATATGTCTTTAATTGATTATATTAATAAATGTTCACAAGAACATGCATCTGCAGTGTTAGCAAAAGATAAAAAGACATATTTTTTAATTTTACGCGAACAATTATCGCACATTGCAGATATCGAACTTAAAAAAAGACTTACGCGTTTATCAGAATGTGCGCAGCAAAAAAAAGAGATACTACAACAGTTGGCACGGTCATCATCATCCGCAGATATGCAAGTTCAATTGGAGTCTTGCCGTGAATCTTATTGGGATGAATTATTCGAATTACAAATTTTTTATTATCGAAAAAATAATTTTTTTGACTTACTAGAACGCTATTAAGTTAAGTTAGAATGCCCGGATTAACTCTCGCGTTGTGGCATAGGAATACAGCACAGATCTTTAGCTGCAATTACTGATTCAAAATGCGGTTTGGCTTCTTTTAAAAAAAAATCAACAGATACATAACGTTGTGAAAAATGGGTTAAAATAAGTTGTTTGACTTTAGCTTCTTTGGCTAAAATTGCTGCTTGTGTGGCAGTCATATGGTAATGGCTATGTGCTTCTTCTTCTTCTGTTGACAAATAAGTAGATTCACAGACCAAAGTATCCGCATTTTGCGCCAATTTAAGTGCATTGACGCAAGGACGCGTATCCATGACTAAAGCAAAAGATTGCCCTGGTTTGTGCAAACTAACTTCTTCTAATTTAACGATATCGCCAGAAGGCAGAGTAATTTGCCCTTGTCTTTGTAATTGTCCAATTGCACGATCTCTAATTCGATATTGTTCAAGTTTTTCTGGTAGCATGCGTCGGCTATCTTGTTCTTGTAATCGATACCCAAAACAATCTACGCGGTGATCTAAGGCGTAGGCAATTAATTTTAATTTAGGTGTTTCGGCCACTATGATTGGGTCTTGCTTGGCTTGCTTATTAAATTGAAATGGACGCGGTACGATATGGCTTTGTTCGTGATAAATCGAAGAATAACGCAGCCGTTCAAAATACATTTGCCCGGTTGCTGGGTAGATGACTTCTATTGGATGTGTGACTTTATCTAGCGAGATGCGTTGCAAAATAGCGGCAAGCCCCAAACAGTGATCACCATGGAAGTGCGTAATTGCAATATGTGTGATTTGCGTGGCTGCTAAACCAGCATAGGTCATTTGACGTTGTGTGCCTTCGCCTGGATCAAATAAAATTCCCAAGTCGTCCCATCTTAAAAATACAGCGTTATGATTGCGCGATTTAGTTGGAACCTGACTTGCAGTGCCTAAAATAATAACTTCCCGATTTGACATGGAAGGGGCGTCTATAGAAAAAACTAAGCCTGGAGTCGAGGGTATTTTTTAAGTTTACTCTAACGAAATACGTGCAATAGGTTGTATGTTCATATCAGGAGACAATTCTTGGTAAGATAAAACAGCTAAATGAGGAAACTCTAGTTCTACCAATTTTCTAAAATAACGTCTAATTTCCATGGTCGTTAAAATAACTGGATTTTGTGCAGTAGGTGGTAAATTACCAACTTCATTACGTACAGCAGTCAAAATTTCTTGAGTCACTTCTGGTTCTAACGCAAGATAGGAACCCGATTGTGTATGTTGAATGGCAGATCTCACAGTTTCTTCTATTTGTGGATCCAATAAATAAACAACTAATGTATTACCACCACGTGTGTATTTATGACTAATATAGCGTTTAAGTGCATTACGTACATATTCTGTTAACATGACCGTGTCATTTTCTACTTGTCCCCATTCTGCCAGGGCCTGCAAAACAGAACGTAAATCTCTAATTGAAATTTCTTCTTCCACTAAACGGCGTAAAATATCTGTTAATTGATAATGTGAAACAGATTTTGGGACTACTTCTTTAACAAGGGCAGGGAACGCTTGTTCTAATTGTTCAAGCATATTTTGAACTTCTTGAATTCCCACAAATTCAGAGGCATTTTTTCTAAGCACACTCGATAAATGCAAAACCATATAGCCAGCAGCGTCCCATGTCGTTAATCCTGCCTGTTCTGCAATTGAGGTATAGGCTTCTGGAATCCATGCGCATTCCGAACCATTGGCTGGATTAATGGCTTCTTCTCCTTGAATATTTAGCAAGGTTAGGCGATCAACGGTATCATTGACCAGCACTTTATCCAAAGACACACTTCCTGATACAATGGGAATTTCGTTAATCATGATAATATAGGTGCCGTCAGGTAAGTCTGTTTCGTTTCCACGTACACGAATCCCTGGGAATTTAACCCCCAATTCATAAAACAACCCATCTCGCATCATAGGGATCATTTCGCCCAAGAATTTATTATTATCCGCAGAACCTTCCACCAAAGGAATTAAATTTTTGGCTACTTCTAACGCAATGGGCGTTACTACCGGCAACATTTGCTGGGCTTGACCTTCTTGTTTTTTAGCTTCTTCTAGTTTCTTTTCTCTGTTTTCTTGAGCCACCGCTTGAACTTCGTTATTGGGCCCGCTGACTAATCCTTTTTCTTTTAATTTTTTAGTACGCATCAAGCCATAAGCCAAACCACCAATTAAAGAAGCCATTCCAAAAAATGGAAAAAACGGTAAGCCTGGAACCAAAGAAATGGCTAATAGTAAAGAAGCTGTGATGGCAAATGCTTTAGGTTGTGCCATCATCTGTGCGCCAATATCTTTACCGATGTTAGAAGTATCGTCTTCTGATGCCACACGTGTGACAATCATACCTGCCGTAAGCGATGACAACAAAGACGGCAAAAGTTCAACAAGGCCATCACCAATGGTTAACAGTGAGTATTTTTTAACTGCATCTCCCAAAGTCATATCATTTTGTACCACACCAATGATAATCCCAGCGGTAATATTAATCCCAACAATAATAAGGCCAGCAATTGTGTCACCTTTTACAAATTTCATGGCGCCGTCCATCGCGCCGAATAATTGAGATTCGCGACCTAATTCTGCGCGTCTTCTGCGGGCTTCGTCTAAATCAAAAGCGCCTGCGCGTAAGTCTGCATCAATAGACATTTGCTTGCCAGGCATTGCATCCAATGTAAAACGTGCGGCCACTTCTGCCACACGTTCAGAACCTTTAGACACAACCAAAAATTGAATAATGGTAAGCACTAAGAAAATCACCACACCCACCACAAAATTGCCTCGAATCACAAAGTCACCAAAGGCGTGAATGACGCTCCCTGGGTTCCCTGTTAATAAGATAAGTCGCGTGGCAGATACGTTAAGTGCCAAACGAAACATGGTGGTAATTAATAAAATAGTTGGAAACGAAGCCAATTTTAGCGGACTCTGAATGTAGATAGAGACCATCAGCATGGTAACTGCAATGGCCAAGTTCGTAACCAATAACCCATCCAGTAAAAACGTAGGTAAAGGCACCATCATCATGGCGATGACACAGGTGACTGCAAATGCAAGCACAATATCAGAATAGCGGTTCAGAACTTGATTAAAATCGCCTTTAGTCAACGAGGCAATAAGTTTATTCATTGAGATTCCTTACCTTATGAAATATTAACCTTAAAAAATATCATTATGCATACGATGTAAGCACTATTTGAGCCCATACACTATCAAGTGATGAAGCTCAATGCATAATCTTACATGTCATGTGTAAATGATGACAACTTAAAACCTCAAAGGTGCTTATGTTTATTTATCTGTTCTTACTTTTATCTCAAGTTTCTGTAATTAAAATAAGTGAAACTTCATTGCCGCAATCAATTCATCGCATTGTAAGTTTATCTCCCACGATGACCGAAATTGTATGTGCGCTAGGGGGGTGTGACACTTTGGTTGGGGTGACTCGTTTTGATGATTATCCAGAGGTTGTTAAATTGATTCCTAAAGTGGGTGGTGTAATTGATCCTAGTTTTGAAGTCATTCATAAACTAAAGCCAGATTTGGTTTTATTATCTTCTAGCGCGGCATCTTTAAAAATCATGGCGGGTTTAGCTCGTTTGAACGTGCCCTATTTGGCTGCCACAGACACATCCTTAGAAGATTACGATCCTTTGGTTTATGCGATTGCCAATACATTGGGGGTTGCGATACGAGGGCAAGCTTTGGTTCAAGAATTTCATCGCTCACTAGATGTCATTGGCCAAATGTATTTGATATCAAACAAACACGCCGTGCCGAGTGTTTTAATGGTCTACGGACACCATCCATTGGTAGTTGCAGGAAACGGTAGTTTTGGTGCGCAGCTACTCAGACAATTAGGCCTGAAAAATGCCTACCAAGGTGCAAAAAATTACCCTGTATTAAATGTTGAAACTTTATTGTTGCAGCATCCGGAGTGGATAATTGATACAGAAATGACAGGACAGTCGCTACAAGAAGATTCACTTTATAAACCACATTTAGAAAAACTGATACAACAAGGTACATTATTTGTGCATTCTAAGGATGCTGCGTTATTGCGTTTGGGACCACGTTTACCAGAGGCGTTAAAGCGTTTATCTTTACAGATGGCAGAGCTAAGATCAAAAAATAAAAAATAAGGAGTTGAATAATGATAAGACTATTGTTGTTATTAATTTTATTAGGGGGCGGAATTATATTTTATAAATTTCATTACGAAAATAGTCAAAAAACTACAAAAGATGCTGAAATACATCCTGTGTGTGAACGCCTGCAGGTATTATGTCATATAGAAAAAGATAATATTCCAGGGTGCGAATCACAAATGAAGGAAATAACAAAAACCATCGGTACAGATCGTATGCAGATACTTGTACACTGTGCCACACAGAGTCAAGATTGTTCTCAGTTATCTGGTTGTTTGGCAGGCACAGGCGTTAATTTTGTGTCTCAGTGGTTTAAGAATTTTATGAAAGGTTTTCAAGGTTCATTGAATGGCAAAAATTAAAACACATTATATTTGTCAAAATTGTGGTGCTACTTCTATTCGCTGGGTTGGTAAATGTGCGCAGTGCTATCAGTGGAATACCGTTGTTGAAGAAATAGTCTCTAAGCATAAACCTATAGCTTTAACGGTTAATGATGCAACATCCTCTTTGTCTACGATGGCGCAACTACTTTTGTCTAAGACAGATTCATTGCGTTCATTAAAACGCATATCCACTGGTATTCAAGAGTTTGATCGTGTGTTGGGTGGTGGATTAGTCCTTGGTTCTGTGGTGTTATTGGGTGGAGAGCCAGGTATTGGAAAGTCTACATTGCTTTTACAAATGCTAGGTGGCATGATTCAAAAAACCTTGTATGCTTCTGCAGAGGAATCACTAGAACAAGTGGCAGATAGAGGCCGTCGTTTGCAAATTAAATTCACAGAACATTTGTACTTACAAAGCACCAATGATTTATCCGTTGTATTAAGTGCAATAGAATCAATTAAGCCAGAAGTGGTTATTATTGATTCTTTGCAGACGATGTTTGATCCTTCTATAGAAAGCGCATCAGGCACCGTTGCTCAAGTAAGAGAGGTGGCGCACCAGCTAGTAGAAGTGGCTAAAAAACAAAACATAGCCCTTATTTTAGTTGGGCAAATTAATAAAGAAGGCATGCTGGCAGGTCCTAAAGTGGTTGAGCATCTGGTCGATGTTGTTCTTTATTTTGAATCAGAAACGTCCGATGATCTTCGAATTTTATATGTCCATAAAAATCGTTTTGGTGCCGCGCAAGAAGTGGGGTTATTTGAAATGCAGGCGCATGGGTTGTGTCCGGTAAGCGATCCATCTTTGCGGTTTTTATCTTCTGCACGAGGCATTTCTCCGGGAGCGCTGGCAACTGTGCATATTGCGGGCACAAGACCGTTGGTATCTGAAATTCAAGCCTTGGCTGTAGCTACAGCTTATGGCATGCCCAGACGCACCGCATTGGGTGTTGATAATCATCGTTTGGCGATGTTATTGGCTGTGATTGAACGCCACGCACACATTCCTTGTTTGGGATATGACATATTTTTAAATGTGGTAGGAGGGCTCAAACTCACAGACACGTCCTCTGATTTGGCTGCTATTTTAGCAATTGTATCTTCACTTAAAAATAAACCTATTCCTGCAGACGTAGTGGCGATTGGAGAAGTTGGATTATCAGGAGAAATTAGATCTGTTCAAAAGCTGGAATTGCGATTGGAAGAGGCCGGCAGACGTGGATTATCCCATTTGTTGACTCCCTTTTTTAAGGATAATAAAATTCAAAATTTATCCACCAGTACACATACTTTAACTCCTATTAGACATGTAAAAGATGCGATTGATTGCTTGGGTTTGTAAAACAAACGATTATTCAATAAAATAATATCTGTTATCTTTTTCTTCTTAAATCTTTGACTCTTGCGAGAAGTTTGAAATAGTTTTAGGGCGTGTCTTATTTGTTCTTTATTTAAATGAAGGGTTTATATTCATGAGCATTCTTAACCGTTCTCTTTTTACCTCTGAATCTGTGACCGAAGGACATCCAGATAAAATGGCTGATCAAGTATCGGATGCAATTTTAGATGCGATTTTAACCCAGGATCCCCGTGCACGTGTGGCCTGTGAGACCTTATTTAAAACTGGAATTTGCCTGGTTGCAGGTGAAATTACAACCAATGCTCGAATTGATATTCCTGTAATTGTAAGAAAAACAGTAGAAAAAATTGGGTATACGTCTTCTGTAATGGGGTTTGATGCTTCTACATGTGCAATCCTCACAGCGATTGAGCAACAATCTCCGGATATTGCTCAGGGTGTAGATGAGTATCAGAATAAAGAACAAGGTGCGGGTGATCAAGGATTGATGTTTGGTTTTGCTTGTCATGAAACTAAAACATTTATGCCTGCGCCAATTTATTATGCACATGCGTTGTCTGAGCGACTTGCCTTGACAAGAAAGCAAAAAATTCTACCATTTTTGAGACCTGATGGTAAAACACAAGTGACTTGTGAGTATCAAAATGGTGAAGTCAAACGCATTGATGCGATTGTTGTTTCTACTCAACATGACGAAGAAACAAGTCAAGAAAAAATCAGAGAAAGCGTGCATGAAGAAATTATTAAGCGTGTAATTCCTCCACAGTTAATTGATAAAGAGACGCGTTTTTTTATTAATCCAACAGGCCGTTTTGTGGTTGGTGGGCCAATGGGTGACTGTGGTTTAACAGGTCGTAAAATTATTGTAGATACTTATGGTGGAATGGGGCGCCATGGCGGTGGGGCTTTTTCTGGCAAAGACCCAAGTAAAGTGGATAGAAGTGCTTGTTACATGGCACGCTATATCGCTAAGAATATTGTAGCTGCTAAACTGGCCAAGCGTTGTGAAGTTCAAGTGTCATACGCTATCGGTGTGGCAGAGCCTGTAAGTGTGCGAGTAGATACGTTTGGTACTGGTGTAGTTGATGAATTACGTTTGGCGCAAGTCATAAGACAGTATTTTCCGCTTAAACCAAAAGCGTTAATTGATTATTTGCAATTGGCAAAACCAATTTATCAAAAGACAGCAGCCTATGGACATTTTGGACGCGAAGAACTCGAATTTACTTGGGAAAAAACAGATCAAGCAGAAGCATTAAAAAAAGAATTTAAGTTGACCTCGTGACGGCTGTTTTTCTAATCATTTGTGAATTATATAAAAACCATTTGCAGCTCCACGCAAAATTGAGTAAGTAAGCACGGCTTTGATTATTTTAAAGGCCATAATATATGAAGATTTTTGCGCTTATTCTTGCTGGTGGTTCGGGAACAAGGCTGTGGCCTCTTAGCCGAAAAAACAAACCCAAACAATTTCTTTACATAGAAGAGCATCGATCGCTGATTCAGGCCACATATCAACGTTTGCAAGATTTTATCGCGCCGCAAGATATTTATGTGATTGGAAGTGCCGCACATGCACACTTGATAAAGTCACATTTACCATTGCTTTTAGATGAACAAATATTGCTTGAGCCAAGTACTCGCAATACAGCGCCTGCCATTGCATATGCCTGCCAATATTTATACCATAAAGACCCACAGTCGATTGTGATTGTTGTACCTGCGGATCATTTTATTGGCGATGAAAAAATATTTGAACAAGCACTCAAAGAAGCAGTCATTCAGGCTCATCAATCATGTGTTGTTACTTTAGGTATGAAACCCACACGCGCAGAAGTAGGATTTGGATACATTGAAAAAGCACGCATGATGAACCCTTCTGTGTTTGAGGTTAAACAATTTATTGAAAAGCCATCAGTGACAGTTGCAGAATCTTTTCTAAAGAGTGGGCATTATTTGTGGAATGCGGGTATATTTGTGTTTCAAACGCAGCTTATGTTGCAACTTTATCAAACGCACGCACCAGAAATTTTTACAGCTTTTAAGGATTTATTCTTTGGTATTTATTCCATAGAAAAACTTGAACAAGCTTATTTAAGGGTGCCTGATATTTCGATTGATTATGCCATTATGGAAAAACTACAAGGCATTCGTGTGGTGGAAACAAGCTGCAAATGGTCCGATATTGGTAGTTTTTTATCGCTCGGTGAGATTTTTTTGGGGCCTCAGTCGGCAGATAATATTGAACAAGCAAATACGCTTACAGTTGATGCCACAGGAAATATCATCAAAAGCGACACCAAAAAAAAGATTTGTTTATTAGGGGTTCATGATTTGGTTGTTATTAATACACAAGATGCATTACTTGTAATGAATAAAAATGAAAGCCAGCGCGTTAAAAATATTGTTGCGCAGTTAGCAATGGATACGCCTGAGTTATTATAACCCATATGAAGTTTTAAAATATTATGACAAAAGATCCTTCCCATTTTTTGACACGTGTTGTCGATTTTTTAAAAGATCAACAAAGTTTGTCTTTAGATGGTCTTGATTTGGGACCGGAATTAAAATTTGAAAAAAAAATATCTTACGTGCCTGAAAATTTACATCAAAAAAACAATACATCTGTGCAGCTATCAAAACACATGCCAGATCCAAATATTCATGAATTAACAATTTTTTTAGAGTCCACAGATAAAAAAATGGATTCTATGATGACTCAGCCAAATAAAAAAAAGATGGAATCTATGATTAATCATGACCCATTGCAACTTAAAACGCTCACAACAATAAGAGAAAATATGGGAGATTGTCGTCTTTGTAAATTATGCCAAGGTCGAAAAAATATTGTATTTGGTTCGGGTAATCCCAATGCCAGATTGGTTTTTGTGGGCGAAGGACCAGGCGCAGACGAAGATATTCAAGGATTACCATTTGTAGGACGAGCAGGTCAGTTATTAACTAAAATGATTACTGCAATGGGCTTAGATCGAGAGCAGGTTTATATTTGCAACGTAGTTAAATGCAGACCTCCACATAACCGTGAACCAGAACCAGAAGAAGTGATGGCGTGTGAGCCATTTTTACAATCACAGCTTGCGGTGATCAATCCTGATATTATTGTTACATTGGGTAAACATGCAACTCATGCTTTGCTCAAAGAAAAAACACCTATCAGTAAGTTACGTGGGGTGTTAAAAAAATACCACAATATCCCGCTTATGCCTACGTACCATCCCGCTTACTTATTAAGAAATCCAGCCGAAAAAAAAGTGGTATGGCAAGATTTACAATCCGTTATGAAATTTCTTAAGTTACCTATTCCTTCTTCTTCTGTTTCTATGTCATAAAAGAACAATGGCACATCATATATTTCCGGGCTCAACACTGGGTATTATAGGTGGTGGACAATTAGGGCGCATGCTTACACTAGAAGCCAAAGCCAATGGATATTATGTATGTGTGTTAAGTGAACACGCCAACTCTCCTGCTGCGCAAGTGGCCGATAAAGTTTTTGTTTTTGATGGAAAAGATTTAGAAGTACTGGCTCATTTTGCAAAGCGTTGCCATATCGTTACTTTTGAATTTGAGCATATTTTACAAGATCATTTAGAATTTATTACACAGTATGTGCCTATTTATCCTTCACCAGAGGCTTTGTTTTTAACGCAAAATCGTGCGCGCGAAAAAACGTTTCTAAAAAACCATCATTTGCCCATAGTTCCTTTTGAAATTATAGAAACAGAAGAAGAATTAACAAAAGCTTTATCTGTTATTGGTTTTCCTTGTGTTCTTAAAACAGCAGATTTTGGTTATGATGGGCGAGGTCAGATTAAGCTTTTATCTAACGAACAGGCTTTGTTTCTTCTTATCCCTGTATATGCACAATTGAAAAAACGCAACCAAACCTATGTACTAGAGCGTTTTGTTGCTTTGCAAACAGAGGTTTCTGTGGTGGCGGCAAGAGGATTAACAGGTGAGTATAGAGATTATGATGTGATTGAAAACTTACATATGGAGCATGTTTTGGATTATTCTTGTTCTCATTCAAGATTGCCCATAAATGTTAAAACTTCTTTACGTGATATGACGTATCAAATTGCTTGTGCGCTTAATTTTGTGGGCGTTTTGTGTGTGGAGTTTTTTATTACATCAGATGGGCATGTTTTTATTAACGAAATAGCGCCCAGGCCTCATAATTCAGGACATTTAACCATTGATGCGTGTGTCTGTTCTCAATTTGAACAGCAGTTGCGTGCAGTTTGCGGGTTACCTCTTGGTGCTGTTGAGTATCACCATCATGCAGCCATGGTTAATTTGTTGGGAGATTTATGGCAATATGCATCGCCTCAATGGATGCATGTTTACCAATCACCATTAATCAAGCTGCACTTATACGGAAAAAATAAAGCAGAAGAGAAAAGAAAAATGGGACATTTGACCGTGCTTTCTTCGGCCTCTTCTAAAGAAGCATTAACACGTGCGTTGACCGTGCGCGCGCAGTTATCGCTGCGATAGTTTTAACGCTCCCGACAGGATTCGAACCTGTGGCTTACAGGGCTTAGGAAGCCCCAGCTCTATCCAGCTGAGCTACGGGAGCCTGTTTGTTTTGAACAGTGCCTGCGTATGTAGTGTGAGGTTATGAGTCTGTCAATTCTCACCTGGATATTTTTAGTTGCATTCGTCCTATTCTCTGTCACCATTAGAAATGCAATGGTAAACGATATTGTTTCTTCCAATTCAAGAATTTTATTGATTGATGATACTAAAAGTATTCACGAAGATTTTAGAAAACTTTTATCTTCTGGTGGTGTATCTCAATCCAAGCAAGAACTTGATATGCTCGAAGCTGATTTATTTGCAGATAAACCAGAAGAAAGCTTACATAAACCTCAGCAAGTTTTTAACGAAAGTTTTGAGTTAGATTCAGCCTATCAAGGCGAAGATGGGGTTTTAAAAGTTAAACAATCAATAGAGGCTGGCAAACCTTATGCCATGGCTTTTGTGGATGTACGTATGCCTCCTGGAATTGATGGTATTGAAACGATTCGTCGTATTTGGGAAATAGACCCGCATTTGCAAGTTGTTATTTGTACGGCCTATTCCGATTACAGTTGGTCAGATACGGTTAAAAAACTAGGACAAAATGATCGTTATTTAATCCTTAAAAAGCCATTCGACAGCGTTGAAGTGGTTCAATTTGCTCACGCACAAAGCATTAAGTGGAATTTGATTCATGAAAATAATCTTTATTACGAAACGCTTAAGCGAGAAACTTGCTTTATTCAGCTTTTGCAAATGATGACTACATCATTAATGAGGGTTCAGTCACGTCATGAAGCAATCGATGCAGGTGGACATCTACTGGCGCATTATAATAGTTTTAATTTTGGACATGCATATGAACGAGATGAATCAGGTGCTGTGGTTATAAAGGATCTCTATTATCTAGATAAACCAGAAATTTTAAAAGAATTTAAATCAAGTGTATCTGCACTGCCGCTGTCGTTTATTAACGATTTTTTTGAATCACCAGATATTAAAGTAATTAATGATATTGAATATTTAAAAGATCTCCCGGTGTATTCATTTTTAAAAGAACACCACGTTAAAAATTGCATTTTCATGCCCGTCTCACACCAGGGTGTGGTTCAGTTTTTATATGTGTTTTATGCACAAAAAGTGATCGATCAAGACGATGTTTTTCGTTCTTATTTATCTAATATTCTTGATCAAATATCGCTTGCATGTAGCCTTTTTTTAAGGCTTAGATGAATTCTTTTTTTATATTAAAACTGAAAAATAATGGAGTTTTTTAATGTTAGCGCCACAGGAGATACAAAATTTTTGTCAATGGTTAAAACTAAAGACAAGTATTTCCTTAAATATGGACAAGGCTTATTTAATTGAAAGTCGTCTTGCTTCTGTGATTAAAGACAATAAATTTCAATCCGTTCAGCAGCTGTTTGATATACTGTTGGTGCAAAAAAATGCATCTGCACAAATAGAGAAACAAGTCATTAATGTAATGACTACAAACGAAACCAGTTTTTTTAGAGATCAGCATCCTTTTGATACCTTACAAAAAGTAATTTTACCTGAACTTATTAAGCTTAAACAATCTGTAAAAACTTTAAATATTTGGTCAGCAGCAGCGTCTAGTGGGCAAGAAGTGTATAGTTTAGTGATGTTGATTAAAGAGTATTTTCCTCAATTAGCAAGTTGGAAAATTAACATTACCGCAACAGATATTTCATCGCTTATTCTAGAACGTGCTAAGTCTGGTATATTTAACCAATTCGAAGTAAGTCGTGGTTTATCTCCTTCTTTTTTAACAAAATATTTTCAACGTCCAAAGCAAAGTCCTACCTCTTGGCAAATACGAGATGATTTAAGATCGATGGTTCAATTTCAACTGCTTAATTTAAGTTCACCATTATGGCCATTAAGTACTCAATTTGATTTGGTTTTAATTAGAAATGTGCTCATTTATTTTGAGATGGAGGATAAAAAGAAAATTTTAGACAGAATAAAAAAAACTATGAATCCGCAGGGTGTATTAATGTTGGGTTCAAGCGAAACATTAAATAATGTGCATTCTTCTTTTGTAGCACACAAAAATGCACAAACTATTTATTATAAATTTGCATAACCCCAAGAAGGGTCATTTAAGCGTGGATAATCAATCTCAAGATAACACAGCATTAAAAAACTTGGAAAAACAAATGGGGGTTGCTTTTCATAACATAAGTAATTCACTAGGTAGTACTTTGATGTGTGCTCAGTTTTTATTGCAAAAAATTCAAGATACTCAATTTTTTGATAAAATGCAGTTGGTTCACGATAAATTACAAGATCCCGCCGGCATAGCACCAGAAAAATTGGCACCATATTTTGCCCAGCTTATAAAAGTACTACGTGAAGAAAAAGACATCATAGAATCTTTAATTAAACAAATTCAAACCAGCGCACACCATTCTAAGAGTATTGTTCAATTTAATCAACATTTAATGAATCATAAAGATTTTGAGTTGGCGAGTGTGTCCATGTGCGAGGTGTTAGATCGCATTGTTCCACTTTATGAACAACGTGCCAAGCAAAATAATGTGGCTTTTAAATTTGATAATCAAGCGTCTGTTCAATCTTTACAGTGTCATGTAAAAGAAATATTCATTGAACAAATTCTTACGAACTTAGTGGTTAACGCAATAGATGCGGTATCTGCACAATCATCGTCTGTTTCTTCAATCTCTTTATTAGTCTACAATACAGAACCCGATAAACTTTTTCTCCAAGTCCAAGATAATGGTATTGGTATGACTAAAGAAGTATTGTCTCAATTATTTTCATTTGGACGGACAAGCAAAAAAACTGGTCACGGAATTGGACTTTATAGCTGCCAACAAATTGCGCAGCAGCAGGGGTGGATTTTATCCGCTCACAGTGACGGCGCAGGTAAGGGATCTCATTTTAAACTACAAATTTTGTAAATTAATTTCTGTTCTGTGCCTTGAGTTTTAAATCTCATCTTTAAAATGTTGATCAAAGGTCATTAAAAATTTAAACTGAGGAAAATCATTCATGGCATGCCTAAGTGCCCATTGACCTTTAAATAAAATAATTGGGTTTTGATCTTTATCCATCACGCATAACGTGCGATCTCGTTGGCTAAATAATTTGGGATCAAAATCTTTACCCACAACCCAGCGTGCAATATCGTAAGATAGTCGTTCTATCACCACATCTGCACCATATTCATTTTCTAGACGATATTTCATGACTTCGAATTGTAAGTTTCCAACGGCCCCTACAATAGGTTCCATTTCGCCTTTACTGTAGGGGTAAAAAATTTGGATTGCACCTTCTTCGGACAGCTGCTCAAGACCTTTTTTAAGCTGTTTACGTTTCATTGGATCTTGCGGTCTAATTTTAGAGAAAAATTCAGGCGAAAAATGGGGCACTTCATGAAATACGGTAGGTGGTTTGCTTGTCGATAAGGTGTCGCCTATTCGTAGTTGACCGGTATCAAACAATCCAATAATATCGCCTGCAAATGCCTCTTCTATAAGCGTTCTTTCTTGTGCAAGTAGTTGTAGTGGTTGATTGAGTTTAATCTCTTTTTTAAGCCTTGCATGCAAAACACTCATGCCACGTTGAAATTGCCCAGAACAGACGCGAATAAACGCAATGCGATCACGATGAGCAGGATCCATGTTGGCTTGAATTTTAAACACAAATCCAGAAAAAAACGGAGATTTGGGTTCTACCATCTCCTTGTTTTGATTTAAATAACCGTTTGGAGGAGGGGCCATTTTTATAAAAGATTGTAAAAATAATTCAACCCCAAAATTAGTTAATGCACTTCCAAAAAATACAGGTGTTTGTGTGCTTTTATTAAACTCTTGGATATCAAATTGATTACCTGCAGAATCCAATAATTCTACATCTTCCATAAGTTGCGTGTAAGCATAGTTACCAATAATGGATTCTAGATCTGGACTATCTACAGAAATTGTGGTGGCTTCGATTTTTTTTTGGCCATGAAAAGCAGCCGTATACAAGTGCACCATCTTTTCTCGTCTATCTAACACGCCTTTAAAATCTCGTCCCATTCCAATAGGCCAAAATAACGGTGCACACTGAATATCTAAAAGTTGTTCGACTTCGCTTAAAAGTTCAAGAGGAGAACGTCCGTCGCGATCAAGTTTATTGACAAATGTAAAAATAGGAATACCACGTAATCTTGTTACTTCAAATAGTTTTTTGGTCTGTGTCTCCACACCTTTAGCGTTGTCAATTAACATGACTGCTGCATCTGCGACAGATAAGGTGCGATAAGTATCTTCACTGAAATCTTGGTGACCAGGTGTATCTAAAAGATTAATTCTTAATCCTTGGTAGTCAAATTGTAACACACTGGAGGTAATTGAAATACCTCTTTCTTTTTCAATTTCCATCCAGTCGCTGGTGGCATGTTTGGCTGCTTTTTTAGCTTTGACTGCACCCGCTAAGTGGATGGCACCCCCATAAAGTAAAAGTTTTTCAGTGAGCGTGGTTTTTCCGGCGTCGGGGTGAGAAATAATCGCAAACGTGCGTCGACGCTGAATTTCTTGGAGGTAACGTGCATCTTGAACAAGTAAGGGTGGTGCTGTTGTCATCTGTTTCTCTTTAATCTCGATTTTTGTGGCCATTTATGTGGCATTTGTGTTATTTTACCTTGCTTCCATTTTTGAGGAAGACTAAGACAAGGCCTAATAAATATGGCCATGACGCGTGCACTTCTATATTGAAATGCGTGCAATTTAGCAACATCAAGGCTACAGACACAACACAATGCAAAAGGGTAGAACATCATGACAACAATGTGGATACAACTTGGACTTGCGTTTTTTGGATTTATTTTGGTGGCTTATTTAATGCTTCAGTTAAAGCAAAAAACACAGGCGCTTGAATCGCTGACAGAATCCCAACGGTACGGTAAAAATGATAACCATAATAAAAATATATCGGTCAATCATGGTGCAAACCAAGAATTTCAAAAACAGTCATCTGTGATTAAAAAATTAGAAACCGAATTATGGCAAGTTAAAAATGAGCTCAAAGATTGTAAGATAGAACTTAAAGAAACTAAACGTAAGAATTGGGCCTCTAAGCAAGTTCAGCTGACAGAAGAAAAAAAACCTTCTGTCCTAGATTCAAACGTTGTTGCTAAAACAGATCCTCGTTCCGATGAACACACCCAAACAATTGCGCAGTTAGAATCCAAAATTATAAGCTTAAAAACAGATCTCTCAACAATGGGAGAACAAAATACCCAATATCAACAGCAGCTAAAAAATACACAAGCAGAGCTTGACGCGTTTAATAAAACAGCACAAGACAAACAAGTCCAAAGTCAATCGCGTATACGTCAACTGACAGAACAACTAGAAATCGAAAAAAAAAGAATCGGGGCAGAAGCTTCTTCTTTAATCAAAATGAAACGTAAAGTAGAAGATTTTAGACGTATTTTTTTAGTGCAAAAAAATGAATTTGGTATTCAAAAAGATAAATTAGCGCATATTCGTAGAAGATATCTGCAACTATGTAGCGAATATGTTAAATTACTAAAAATCAAAACGCACTTGGTTGTGGGTGCTCAGCCTGCGCCTACTTGTGTTGATTTTAAATTAGACGCACAAGAAATTGAACGATTAGAGCAAGAAGAGCGTGTGTATCAGGCACAATCGGCAATTGAAATGGACGAACAGCAAGAAGATAAAACAGACACTTCCAATTTACACGAAAAATCGATACCCGCGGCTTAATAGGTGGAATGTAATGATGACTTCTGTATTTGGTAATAAGCAAGATACATCTGCCTGTGTCAAACGTGTCAATGTAGCAATTGATGGGCCTGCTGGGGCAGGTAAATCTACCGTTAGTCGCTTATTAGCTGATCGCTTGGGGTACACATGGGTTGATACAGGTGCTATTTATCGTTGTGTGGCTTATCTTGTGCAACAAGCTGGGGTTAATCCTCATGATGACCTACAGGTTGCAGAAATTGCGCTTACTATGTCTGTTCGTTTTCAAAGACAAACACCACTTCAGCGCGTTTATTTAAACGAACAAGATGTCACGGAAAAAATTAGAACGCCCCAGATTTCTTATTTGTCATCTATTGTTTCTCAACACCCAAGTGTGCGTAAAATTTTATTAGATATTCAACGTGAGTTTGCAGTGCAGGGTGGTGCTATTTTAGAAGGGCGTGATATTACAACAGTGGTGCTACCTGAAGCCGAAGTGAAAATTTTTTTAGACGCAGATCCACAAGCCAGAGCTCAAAGAAGAGCGCATGAACTTAATTTAAAAGACGAATCTGAAGTAGAAAAACTACAATCAGATATGCGAGCAAGAGACGAAAGAGACAGCAAAAGGCAAATAGCGCCACTTGTTGTTTCTAAAGACGCAGTAAGGCTGGATACAACACGCCTTAATGTTGAACAAGTTGTGAACGAAATTGAACTTTTAGTTAAAAATAAGCAATCTATTTTTTTAAAAACGTAGGAATTTTTTAATGTTGCAAGAAGGAATTATTAGAATAGAAAAAATTCCAGATGCAGGTTTGCATTTGGTGGAAACGCTTTCGCAGGCCTATATTCAGGATATATTTTCAGGTGTTGCGCATACAACTGTGGACGGTGTTGTACAGGTCGATTTACAAATTAATAAACAAGGTAAACAAATTATTATACAAGGTCAGGTTGAGGTCCCCATTTTAACAACTTGCGCACGCTGTTTGAGTTCGTTTTCTTTTGTATTAAAAAGCAAAATTCAAACCACTTTATTCCCAAAAAAAACAAGCTCATCTAAAGACTCAGTGACTACAGAAACAGGCTCTAAAAAAAAGAGTAATAAAAAATTTCAGGCACACAATGATGTACAGAGTTTTTTGGAACAAGATGAATCCGATGAACAAATGCCAGAAAATGATTTGGGCGCTGGAGAATATGATGGCCAAATTATCGCTTACGGTGAAATTATTCAGGAACAGCTTTTATTAGATTTACCAATGGCAAAGTTATGTAAAGAGGATTGTTTGGGAATTTGTCCTCAATGTGGGGTTGACCGAAACGAAACAATGTGTCAATGCGAGGTCCGCACGCATCAAATAATATGGGATAAACTTAAACTAGTAAAACCAATTGATGGGTAATTTTTGATCTGTTAGATCGAATAAAGACATTGTACTATAGAGCCAATTATTTAAGGAGTGTAGAGTTATGGCAGTGCCAAAGAAGAAGAAGTCGAAATCTAAAACAGCCATGGGTCGTATGCATTGGAAATTGTCGTCGCCTCAGTGGGTGAATTGCCCGCAATGCAAAGAAGTCACCCAACTTCATCATGTGTGTCAATCTTGTGGTTACTACAAAGGTCGTCAAGTCACCGGTAATTCATCAGAAAAAGCGGCTCAGTAGGTCGTAGATCGACTCTTGTTAACTTGCATTGAGATTTGTGTGGTATGTATTACACAATGAAGAAAAGAGAAGTGACTATGTCCGATTTAACTGCCAAACCTCCAGAGACCGATTCAGATATAAGCCTAAAAGTACGCCAGGTTATTGCTAGACAGTTGGGTGTTCTTATTGAATGTGTGCGTCCTGATTGTCTTTTTGTAAATGATTTAGGTGTTGATTCACTTAAGATAATGAAAATTGTGATGGCGCTAGAAGAAGAGTTTAATTTAGAGCTTCCTCATGACGTGATTGACAAAATTCGTTTTGTTTCTGATGTCATTGACTATTTTAAGACTCAATCAGTAAAAGTTCATTCATGAAAATTGCGATTGGAACCGATCATGCTGGTGAACGGTTTGCACAAGCAAGCCTTCTTTATATGGCATCTCAAGGCATTGAAGTGGTTTCTTTTCTTCCTAATTTTATTAACCCAACATCGGTTGATTACCCAGATTTTGCATCCCTTGTGGCTGCTCAGGTTGCGCAAAAAACCTGTGATTTTGGCGTTCTTATTTGTGGCACAGGTATAGGCATGTCTATCGCAGCTAATAAATACAAGGGAATAAGAGCTGCAGTCGTGCACGATGCTTTTACTGCACGCGCATGTCGTGCCCATAACAATGCGAATATTTTATGTGTTGGTGATCGTGTGATTGGATTGGGTGTTTTTGAGGAGTGTTTGCGGATATTTTTATCAACTCCTTTCGAGGGTGGCAGACATTTAACTCGTGTATGTAAGATCGAACAATTAGAACGATAAGACATTTCAGATAAGGAGCTATCCGCGTGTTGAATCATCAAAAATTAAACCAAGTCGATCCGGACGTTAGCCAATACATTAAACAAGAGCTTAATCGTCAAGAAAATGGGATTGAACTAATTGCAAGTGAAAATTTTGTGTCACCTGCCGTTTTAGAGGCAATGGGTTCGGTCTTAACTAACAAATACGCAGAAGGTTATCCTTCTAAACGCTATTATGGTGGATGTGAATTTGTAGATCAGGTTGAATCATTGGCAATTGAACGTACGCGCACATTGTTCGGCTGCGATTATGCCAATGTTCAGCCACATTCGGGTTCTCAGGCAAATATGGCCGTTTATTTTTCGGTGCTTAAGCCGCAAGATAAGTTTCTGGCCATGAATTTGGAATTTGGTGGTCATCTTACTCATGGCGCGAGTGTTAATTTTTCTGGCAAACTTTACCAACCTGTATTTTATGGTGTATCTGCAGATACAGGCCTGATTGATTATGTAGAAGTGGAGCGATTAGCTGAGCTGCATCGTCCCAAGCTAATTGTAGCTGGTGCTTCTTCTTATTCTCGAATGATTGATTTTGAAGCATTTTCTCTGATTGCCAAAAAAGTGGGCGCCTTCCTTATGGTTGATATGGCACATATTGCAGGTCTTGTGGCGGCCGGTGTTCATCAGAGTCCTGTGCCTTATGCTGATTTTGTAACCACGACAACACATAAAACACTTCGTGGCCCGCGAGGTGGTATTGTGATGGCCAAAGAACCCCATGCTAAAATGCTTAATTCTAATTTATTCCCAGGTATACAGGGTGGACCTTTGATGCATGTGATTGCAGCCAAAGCCGTCGCATTAAAAGAAGCTTTAGATCCATCTTTTAAAGAATACCAACAACAAGTTATTAAAAATGCGCAAGCTTTAGCGCAGGCGCTTATTGATTTAAAATATCATATTGTATCAGGTGGCACCGATAATCATTTAATGCTTATAGATTTACGTGCTCAGCAGAAAACAGGCAAAGAAGCCGAGTCTTTATTGTATGCATGTGGAATCACAGTTAATAAAAATAAAATCCCTTTTGATCCCGCACCTGCTACAATCACCAGTGGGATTCGTTTGGGTACGCCTGCTATTACAAGTCGGGGTTTTAAAGAGCCACAAATGAGACAAGTAGCTCAGTTTATTCATCGTGCATTGCATACGCAAGAAGTGGCACAACAACACGATATAAAGAACGAAATTGAGCAACTATGTCGGCAGTTTCCCTTATATTCCACGGATTAGTGTTATGAAATGTCCTTTTTGTGGTTGTTTAGATAGCAGTGTTATAGATTCTCGTTTAGGAAAAGAAGCACTATCCATTAGACGACGTAGGCATTGTGAAAATAAATGCTGTGAAAAACGTTTTACAACCTATGAACGCATAGAAGAGTTAATGCCTATGGTTGTTAAAAAAGATGGCAGAAGAGAATCTTTTGATCGAAGTAAAATTCAGGCGGGCCTTACTAAAGCTTGTGAGAAAAGACCCATTTCTAAAGATCAAATAGAAAAAGTAGTCGATGAAATTGAGCATGCTATTCGCGAACATCATGAATCAGAAGTATCCACCGCGCTTATTGGTGAAACGATTATGACCCATCTTAAACTACTTGATCCTGTTGCCTATGTTCGTTTTGCTTCGGTTTATAGGTCGTTCCAGGACGTTGGTCAATTTGTAAATGAAATTCACGAACTCGCACAACATAAATCATGATGCGTACCTTTAAAAAACGACGCTCATTAATGTATGTGGTATTTGTTCTTATGCTCCTTGTGGCTATAATATTGCTTATTTTTGGTTTTTTTAGAGCTAATAAAAACAATTTATGGTTAGAGCAACATCGCTTAATGGTGTCTTTAAAGTCATACGAATATGCAAAAAACAGAGACAATAACCAGGCTTTTGTGGATGATTTCTTTAATAAAGAAAAAGGCCCTATTCTTTTTTTAGATGAACAGGTTCTTAAGCGTAAGATAGATTTGATTGAACAGTACTTTGATGTGAGTTCACTAAACGAAGAAGAAACAGGTTTTTGTTTATGGTTTATTGGATTAAGACTCCAAGGATTAAGCGATGAGTCTATATGGCAGACCAAAAGTGGAAAACTTATCACATTAATGACTTTACTTGCAGAAGTAAATCCTCCCAAATATCTAAAACCTGCGTGGTTTGATTCTCAAGTTCGTTTATATCGTTCGAATGAACTATTTAAATTAGGGTTAGTTAATTATCCCTTTGTTCAGGAACAACTTAAAATACTTATTCGTTCATTAAATACCTATTTAAAACCATCGTTGGCTGATGGTTCCAATCTGTATACGCGCAATGAGAATTCATATTTTACGCCATCATTATTGGTTGTAATTAAGCGCATATTGTTGCTTTTTCCTGACATTGTTGATGAAGATACTAAGTTTTTATTTTTTAATGACTATCAAAAATACGCAGATCCAAAATTTAAAACAACATGGAAAACAATGGCCGATATTCGTCGCCTCGTTCATAATACCTATTATCCGCTGTATGCGACAGAAAAAAAACCGTTAAAAATAACGATTAAATCACCACCAAGTTGGGTAACAGCACAGATATATTTAGATAAATTTTTAAGCCCACATGAAAATAAGAGTTTTAATTTTAATGATCATGTGACGCGTATCATAACTGATTTTTTTAATAGTGCAGGTATTGCTGTTCAGGTAGTTGATAATGCATCAATTCATGTGAAATTATCTCTAACTAATCAATTAATTAAGCAGGTTCCCTATAAACAAACTGTTTATCATGTGCCTCTTGAATCATCGGTCACTAGTTTTGAGCCTAACTGGTTTATTTTAGAAAACCAAGAGATTGTAAAATATAAAAATATGCTGCCTCGGGAACAACAACTTGTGCAAAAAATGTATCCTGAAAAATTTATTAAAACAAAAAAAGATTCAGTCTCTTATACAAGCAAAGAGATAAGACAAATTCAAGATATGGTTTTACCTGTTTTAAGTGTTTATTTAGTTGGTCAAGAATGGTTATTGCCACCAGCTGTAGTGGTAGACAAAGATGATGCAGATTGTGGTGCTACTTTAAACCATAAGCCAGATTTTTTAGGCATGCAAATACCTACCGATAAAAATAAAAGCGAATTTGAGCAAAAGGCGAGCCTATCTGTTTATATGCAAAGATTAGTTCGTATATTTAAAGCTGCCTGTTCACCTTGGTATTATGGTGAAGATGAAAACAAACAAGAATAGACTTCTTTCTAAATTTGCTTATTTATTTGGAAATTACGTGAACAATGCTGGTTTCTTCTGCACTAAAACCGTCTGTTGTATTGGCTATGAATATAAATCCAAAATCCGTGTTTTTTTCTACCATGGGGGCATCAAAACATAACTCCTTTTGAATAATGGATTTATCATCAAATGTCTGAAGTAAAGCACCTTGTGTTTGTATCCACTGACAATCGTTAATAACCGAATTAATAATCGGATTTAAACTTGCCTTTAAGCATACCCTCTGACCAGAATATGCATATATGTCTGGTTCCGTTGTAATTAAAGAAAAATTACTTTCTAAGGTTGGTGCCCCTGCTTCTTTATAAGGGTAAGATACAAATACTTCTAAAATTTTTGGTAACATGGCTATGTTTTCTGCTTTAGGGGTAAACATAAATACTAATTTTTGTGATTTTTTTGGAGCAACAAATGATACCTCTGTATTTGATAAATTTAAAATAACATGGTCTCCCTGAATTTGTTGCCAAGCCCCAGATACACTAAAAGAAGGAAGCACAGCGGATTGAGAAGGAGAAAGTATTTGCTTGTATAATAACTCAGATCGATCGGGTGTTGATATTTTTGGTAAGTACTCATTAGCCAATGGCTGGTCATCCGAAAAAACATGAATATAAACATATTCTTTCTTAACTTGAGGGAGATTTGGCGCATGCACACTCAGTGTGTAATCTCCTGGTTGTGGCAAGGCTGTAATTTCTAATTCTGAATAGTCTGCATAGTCGGTAGTACGAAAAATTAATTCCGAACCACTTATCTGTTGCCAAACAAGAGATGTATTTGGAGAAATGTTCATTTTAACAGCATAAGTTTTCAAAAAAGAAGATGGTATATCAGATTGAGATTTCGATCTCGAAATTGAACTTAAAAAAGGTGGAGTAAGTAAATAAGCCGAAGACACATTAAAAAAATCATTTTTATCTTGGGATACCCTTATAGTTACAGTATCTGATGTGTAAATGGGTGATTTTTTATCCGTCACTGTGAGTTTAAAACTAAATACTCCAGAGACCGTGGGCGCAATAAAACGCGTAATAAGCGTTGTTGAATTAATTAAAGTTAAAGACACAGGGCCAGAAATTTGTTCCCACATGAGTTTAAATGAATTGGTATTGGGCTGATAAGATCTACTTCCATCTAAGACAACTAAGCTTGCCCTTTTGACCACTTGGTCATTTCCCGCATAGGCAAGAGGCGGCATATTTAAAAAAATATTTTTACGATCAGCATCTACGCTTGCTCCTGGAAGTAAAGATGAATCGCCCGGAGCATTAGATTTACTATCTTCTTGATTCTTATCTGGTCCTTTTGTTGGCGTTGTTTTTTTTAATGCGCAAGCATGAATAAACAAAACCACAGTGATACATGAGTAATAGATTAATAATTGTATCCTCTTAAAAAACATAAAAGACCGTGGCCCAAATAAAGAGTGATCATTTGTTATTAAGTTGCACTAAGAGTCTCTCCACCTCTTGTCTATCATAAGCTTGCGGATTAAGCCCCAAGTATTTTTGATACGCTTTTTTTGCAAACTGTGATTTATTTAATATCGAATAAACGACGCCCATACTCCTATAACTATATGGAAACAATGGATCAGTGTCTATCGAATACTGATATTGTTTTAATGCGTCGGCGTATTTTTTTTGTGCATATAACTTATTTCCTTCTTTATAGAATACAATGGCTCGTTTTCTTTTATCTGGGTCTATGTTTTTTGTTGTTTGAAGGCTTAATTCTTTATCTTCAACATTTTGGTTTTCTTGTGAAATATCAACCATTTGGTCTAATTTTTTTAGCTCATCTTCAGTTAGTTTTTGAGATACTTGCAATAGGTGGGTTTTGTAGGCATAAAACACACCTAGTAGTGCCAAGGAAATAAATCCCACAATGCAAAATAAGAAAATTCTTGAATGGTGTGCCTTGGTCCGAGTTTTTTTTTCTAGATCTTGTGATATTTCTAATAAGGTTTTGGTGTTTTTTTCGAGATCTGGCGACGTATTAGAAAAAGGAATTGGCTGCGCTTGTTTAGGTTTGTTGGATTCTACAATTAAAGGCAGTCCTAATGCTTTTGCAAAATCTTTATGTTCCCTATGTGTGTCCAAAGTTTGCAAAGATTCTCCCTCAAAAGGATCTTCTAGGAGTTCCACAGAATCTATTAAATATTCTTCTACCATATCTTCTTTTAATGGTTCTGAATCCGATTCTTTTTTAAAAGCCTGCAAGTAAATACTCCCTTTTTTAAGATGTTCTTTGATTAACTTTACTTGTTCGACAACTTGATCATAGTTTTCAAAATCACTAAACGAGGATGCTGTTTGATGTTTATAAAAAGAAGCAAGCGGAGATAGTACCCAATCACTGTTTTCGTTAGAAACAGAGAAGGAAGCCACTAATAGTTCTCTTTTTAATTCTACAATGGATATTAAACAACGGCAAAATTTACAACAAACCTCTTGCTCAGAAAATTCTAATATGTGTCGACAATGAATGCAGTTGGAAGGGATCATGCACGCCTAATTATTATTAATGCAAAACCATGATTTGACGCAATAAATTTTCAGGCAAAACACCTGCATGAATAAGCATGTAGGCGCATATGACTAAAGCAATATAAAGAGGAGCCTGGGACGCGTTAAAGGCTGTAGAAATTATATTGTTTGTAGTTTGATATTCTTTCTTGGGTTGCATAAAAAATGCAACGACCACGCTTAAATAGTAATATACAGAGACAACAGACGTTAAGACTGCAGTTAATACAAGAACATAATGCCCTTTTTGTAATACAGGTGTAAGTAACATTAACTTGCCCATAAATCCAGCTGTAGGCGGAATACCTGCTAATGCAAACATGAACAATGCGCACAATAAACCTAATAATGGATATTGAAACCCATAGCCTGAGTAGTTTTGTATACGCTGCTCATCCATCCGCGCATTTTCACGCTCTAAAAATGCAATGATTGAAAAAATTCCAAAGGTAGAAAGACTGTAGATTATCAAGAAAAATATAATATTTTTTAGAGCGGCTAAATCGCCCTCTAACACAGCAATTAATCCGACTAACAAGTAACCTGCGTTGGCGATCGAAGAATAAGCAAGCATGCGTTTTAAATGAGTTTGTAATACGGCCATTAAGTTACCGATAATCATTGTGATAATGGCTACAATCTCTATGATTTTAATCAGGTGGGGTATGCTCGCAAATAATCCTACTGTCAAATGCAGTCCACCAAAACGGTAAAAAGCTAAAAAAGCAGATACCTTAACACCAGCAGCCATAAAAGCAGTTACAACTGTTGGAGCCCCTTGGTAAGCATCAGGCGCCCACATATGAAAAGGAACCGCCGCCATTTTAAATAAAAATGAACATAAGCAAAGTGTAGCACCTGTAATAAATAGTGCAGGCATCCCAGATTTAGACATGATTGCAATTTTGGGAATCATTTTCCCAATCTCGGTGGTTCCAGTGGCGCCATACACAAGTCCTGCACCGAAGAAAAATATAGCAGAAGCAAAAGCACCAGAAATAAAATATTTAAGGGCTGCTTCTTGGCTAAAACGATCTGCGCGTTTAAAGCCAACAAGCACATAAATTGCCAGAGACATCACTTCTAAGGCAATAAAAAAAGTTAAAATTTCAACCGCAGAAATAAGCATCATCATGCCAGCGCTGCTAAACAAGATAAGTGCAAAGTATTCGCCACGAACAATGGCCTGTTTGCTCATGTAAGAAGCGCCTGTTAAAATAGCCAACAAAGCAATTAAAAGAATAAGAGAAGACCCTGCAAAGCTTAGTTCGTCAAAAGTAAACAAACTAGAAATAGATTCAGGCAAAAGTGCTTTAGATTGATCTAAAAAAGCAGGCAAAGCACAAACCGCAATAAACGTAAAAAATAATGCCACAACCATGTGTGGCCAACTATTTCTATATTCTTCTTCTGTCTTTTTTTCTTTTGCAGCCAAAAGTAAGCAAGCAACGCCGCCCAAAGCCACCCATAAAATAGGAGAAATAGGGTACAATGCTGAAAATATTTCTTTAATCTGGAACATGACAACCTCGCTTTTCATCTTTTACTTAGATTGCTAGGCACAAATATACTTAACAAATTCTTACACACGCATTCAATTATAATTCTACTTTGGTATTTGCTAAGACCTGTACTGATTGGCGGTAATCATCTACAAAATGACGCACACTTGGTTCAATAGATTGCAAAAAGAAACGTGGGAAAAGTCCCATAACAATCGTTAATAATACAAATATTGTAAGCAGTGCGGCCTCTCTTAGATTTAAATCTTTTAAAGAACGATTTACACTATGAACTATTTCTCCAAAAAATACACGCTGATACATCCACAAAATATAAATCGAAGCAATAATCACACCAAGTGCAGCAAAAGGAACAAAAAAGCGGCCTTGAATAAAGCTTGATTTAGCGGCACCCGCTAAAATCATAAATTCACCCACAAACCCATTTAATCCAGGAAGTCCAATAGAAGATAATCCAATAATCAAAAACATCACAGAATAAAGAGGCATTACATGGGCTAATCCGCCAAAATCTTTAATCATACGAGTGTGTCTTCGTTCATAAATAACACTAACCAACAAAAAAAGGGCACCCGTAGAAATACCGTGATTGAGCATTTGATAGACTGCACCAGTGACAGATACTGTATTCATTGCAGCAAGCCCAAGCATCACAAAGCCCAAATGGCTAACAGACGAATAAGCGACTACTTTTTTCATGTCCGTTTGGACCATAGACACCAATGCACCATAGATAATTCCAATAACAGCGAGTGCAGCTACCCATACCAAAAAGGGCCGAGAAGCCGTTGGGAACAGTGGAAAAGCAAAACGAATAAATCCATAAGTACCCATTTTAAGAAGCACCCCTGCTAAGATAATAGATCCACCTGTGGGTGCTTCAACATGGGCATCTGGCAACCAAGTATGAAGAGGAAACATTGGCACTTTGATTGCGAATGCAACCGCAAATGCGAGAAATAGCCATTTTTGAATTTCTAATGGGATGTGATGATGCGCCTGAGTTAAATGCGCAATTTCAAATGTAGGGCCAGAAAGTTCTTTGACTGCTATGTGTAAGTATAAGAGTGCCACAAGCATTAATACAGAACCAACCATGGTAAAAATAAAAAATTTAACAGTTGCGTATATTTTATTTTTACCGCCATAAATACCAATTAAAAAATACATTGGAATAAGCATTGCTTCCCAAAAGACGTAAAACAATAATGCATCTTGAGAAACTAAGGCTCCCATCATTGCTGTTTCCAATGCCAACATACAGGCCAAATATTCCCTGACTTTATCTTCCACACTTGAATAGCTTGAAACAATAATAATGGGTGTTAAAAATGCAGCTAATACGATTAACCATAAAGAAATGCCGTCTACACCTAAATAATATTGTGCGCCAATACTAGGGATCCAAGGCATACGCTCAATAAGCTGTAAAGTGCCCTGATGATTATCAAATTTTAAACATAAAATTATACTTAATAAAAAAACAATGCTGGAAACAAATAAAGCAAATCCCCTTGCTCCATGTGCTTGGCCTTTGCCAAAGCCTAAAAGTGCAACAGCGCCTAGCAGTGGGATAAATACAATCAAAGAAAGAAGATGAGTGTCTATCATGTTCATTTATAAAACCATCCAAAAAATAACTACCATGCCAGCAATAAAGACAAGCGCATATCTTTGAACATTTCCATTTTGCAAAAATCTAAATAAGTACCCTCCATAACGAGCAGGATACTTAAACAAGCCTAAAAACAAAGTGTCGATGACAAATTTATCTACAAGATTAAACAACAGTTTATCCGAAACAAAAAAAAGTGGGGCAATTATTACTTTTTGATAAAATTCATCTATGTACCATTTATTATAAAGAATTTTAACTAGTCCATGACCAGGCATTTGATCCAGATGTTTGGATTGCTTTTCAGATAATGTCTTGCCAAAAAATGAATAGGCCAGGCCAAAACTTGCAAAAGCAAGCAATAAAGTTAACCCCATGAGTCCCCATTCTAAATTATGATGGTCTCCTTCTATATGAGGTAATGGGCCCATTACAGGTTCTAGAAAATGGCTTAAGCGCGCATGACCACCTAAAATTTCAGGAACATTCAGATATCCTACAACAACAGCCATAATGGCCAAAACAATCAAAACAAAAGACATAATTGGTGATTCATGAGCATGATCGTAAATGTGATCCTTACCTCTATAAGAACCTGAAAAAAAAGTTAACAAGGTTACACGCCACATATAAAAAGAAGTCATTGCAGCGGTTGCAAGAGCTAATCCATAAAGTAGATAATTGAGGCCATGAAAGATCTGCGCATGAGGCCCTTCGCCGGAAGCAAATGCTTGCCACATAATTTCGTCTTTAGAGAAAAAACCGCTTAACCCTGGAAATCCCATAATGGCAAGGGTAGAAATAACAAATGTAATAGTTGTGACCGGCAGTTTTTTCCATAAACCGCCCATTTTTCTAATGTCCTGTTCATGATGTAGCGCATGAATAACAGCGCCAGAACCCAAAAACAAACAAGCTTTAAAAAATGCATGCGTGAATACATGAAAAAATCCAGCAGAAAAAGCACCAACGCCAACACCCAAAAACATGTATCCTAATTGAGATACCGTAGAGTAAGCCAATACTTTTTTAATGTCTGTTTGCACAAGCCCAATAGTTGCGGCAAAAAAAGCAGTAACAGCGCCCGTTACGGCGATAATTGCAAGTACCAAAGGTGCCATATTGAACATAAAACTCAAACGACAAATTAAATAAATACCCGCGGTGACCATTGTTGCTGCATGTATTAATGCAGACACAGGCGTGGGGCCTGCCATGGCATCTGGTAACCAGATGTAAAGAGGAATCTGTGCGCTTTTTCCTGTGGCGCCAATAAATAAAAACAAGCCGGCAACAGTTGCCACAGCTACTTTTAAATCCAAAGATTGAGAAGAGTGCGTAAACCATTCTCTTAAGGCGTCAAAATCAAAAGTACCTGCAAATACAAATAAAGTGATGGCACCCAAAATAAATCCAAAATCACCTATACGATTAACAATGAATGCTTTTTTGCCAGCAGAGGCTTTTTCTTGGTCATTAAACCAAAAACCAATCAGTAAATAACTACACAACCCAACACCTTCCCAGCCCACAAATGTAAGCATCAGGTTATCGCCTAAAACTAAAATACACATCGCCGAAACAAACATGTTTAAGTAGGCAAAATAGCGATGTAAACTGGGATCTTCTGCCATATAAACGGTAGAATATAAGTGGATTAAAAAACCAACACCTGTAATCACACAGACCATCAAACCGGATAATTGGTCCATAGACAAACGAGCCGCTATATTTAGATCACCAGCACTAATCCATGTCCCAAGATTATAAAAATATTTTCCCGGATGCTCTAAAATGAAAGAAAATAAGTGAACTGCAATGCCTGCAGATATTAAAATGGTTGCGCAGGATAGAAATAATACGAATGTTTTGGGAATATGTTTGCCAAAAAAACCATTTATAAATGCACTAATTAAGGGCAAAACAACAATGGTTGCTAATAAAGACCAATGACTTTCTACCATATTTATTCTCTCAATTCTTTAAGGCTATTGATCTCAAGGGTTTCATGGGTTCTGAATACACCAATCATAATGGCCAACCCAACCGCAGCTTCTGCCGCTGCTATTGCCATCATAAAAAATGCCACTGCCTGCCCATTTAAATCGGCCCACTGTTCTGCAAAAACAACAAATAGTAAATTTCCCGCGTTTAACATAATCTCTATCGACATTAACATAAAAACGATAGATTTTTTAAAAACCATGCCCAACAGGCCAATAAAAAAAAGCGCAATCGCCAGCGCAAGCACGTGTTCTACAGGGACGCCAATAGAGGTTATAGCTGTCATATATTAAAGCCTCTTTTTTGCAATAGCCACAGCCCCAAGGACTGCGACTAATAATAAAATAGACAACATTTCAAAAGGAATTGCATAATGTCCGAGTACAACGCCTGCGAGTGATTCGACAGAACCAAAATTAAAAACAACGCTATTTTTCAAGGTTGGTGCTTCAGCCATTGGTAATTGATTTGCTAAAAACAGATGAGACAAAACGCAAGCAAAGAATAAGACAAAAGAGAGAATGAGCGTTGTCGTGAGTGCAATTCGCTTAGAAGAAGCCTCTATTTGTCCTTGTATGTTTAGCAACATAATCACAAAAACAAACAATACAATAATTGCGCCCGCGTAAACCAAAAGCTGCATGACAGCAACAAATTCTGCACGTAGCAATAAGTATATAACAGACAAACTTCCCAAGCTTAAAATCAAAGCCACCGCTGCCCTTAACGGGTTTGGTGTTGTCAAGACAAGTGTAGCACCAATAAGGACAAGCGCTGCAGCCACATAAAAAAGAATACTTCCCATAAATTTTTGAGACCTCTTTTCTTAAAATTAAAGTTCAAATTAACATTAAGCAAAATATCCTTATGTGCGTTCAACAAAAGAAGGCATGATCTCTTCTTCTGTTGGATAAGGACAACATTTCTCTGTCACATGTCTTTCAAACTCTTCTCTAAATCGCTCAATATAAGAAATTGTTGGCATGGCTGCTGCGTCTCCCAATGCACAAATGGTGTTACCCATAATATTTTTACCAGCACTGAGCATGGTCTCTATGTCTTGTAAAGTCCCAAAACCATTCTCCATTCTTTGGAGCATACGATTTAACCAACCAGTGCCTTCGCGGCAGGGTGTGCACTGGCCACAAGACTCATGATGATAAAAGTCCATCAAATTAAGAAGGGCTCTTACCATGCACGTTTGGTCATCTATAACAATGGTGCCACAGCTTCCCAAAAAAGAATTTACCTTTCTCAGAGATTCAAAATCCATAGTTACGTCAATTTCTTCTGGAATTTTAGTGCCTTGCGGTCGAACCTCACCTTCTTTGAGTGGTGGTAATAGTTGCGGTGCTTCTCTTGTGGTAAGAAGTGGAACAGAAGAACCACCAGGAATTACTGCTTTTAACTTTCGTCCTGGCTTAAGACCCCCAGCAATATCATAGATTAATTCACGCAAGGTGACGTGATGAGGCAATTCATAAGTGCCTGGTTTAACTACAGCGCCAGAAATACAATATAGTTTAGTTCCGCCACATTTTTCTGTGCCATATTTTTTAAACCATTCAGGACCTTTGCTGTAAGCTAAAGGCACACAGGCTACCGTTTCGACATTATTGACGACAGTTGGGCCAGAAAACGCACCTTTAACAGCAGGAAAAGGGGGCTTTAATCTGGGATAACCACGTTTGCCTTCAAGAGATTCCAGTAACGCCGTTTCTTCGCCGCAAATATAGGCACCAGCACCAGGATGTACATAAATTTGCAATGAAAAATCGGCACCAAAAATACGCTCACCTAAGTAATTTTTTTGGTTGGCTTCTTCGATGGCTGCTTTAACACGCGCAATCGCCAATGCAAATTCACCGCGAATAAATATATAAGCCTTATGTGCACCTATTGCGTAGGCCCCAATCATAATGCCTTCTAGTAATAAATGAGGATCACGCTCCATAATGTAGCGATCTTTAAATGTGCCCGGTTCGCTTTCGTCTGCATTAACCACAAAATATTTTGGATGTTTAGATTCTTTAGGTACAAAACTCCATTTGCTGCCGGTAGGAAAACCTGCACCACCACGGCCTCTTATCCCAACTGTTTTGACCAAGTTGATAACTTCATCGGGAGTTTGTTTAAGTGCTTGACGAATCGCTTGATAACCCGATTGAGATTCATATACGGGTAGGGTGTAGCCATCTTTAATTGACCATCTTTGAGAGAGTGGTTTATCGCATTCTAAAAGTTCTTTTAGACGTGTTGGATTGGTCATTTTTCATTACCTACTTTTTGCGCTAAAGTCTGATTTTTTAAATCCTCTAATATTTTAAGAACAAGCACCCAGTCTAAATTTTCATAATACTTGTCGCCAATCATCATCATAGGGGCTGTTCCACACGATCCTAAACACTCCGCAGTGTCTAACGAAAACAAACCATCTTTCGTGCTTTCTCCGCAGTGGATATCCAAATGTTTTTCTAGTTTTTTAACAAGCGTGCGGCCACCACGCATCGCACAAGATAAAGTGCGACATACAGAAATAGGGTGTTTTCCTTGTGGTTTATCATGCAGCATTGGATAAAAGGTGACTACTTCTTTAACTTGTGCAGGTGCAATTTGTAATAACTCTGCAACACGCATTTGCGCAGGTTCTGGCAAATAACCTAATTCTTTCTGAACTAAATATAAGGATGGAATTAAAGCACCACGGCGCTCCGGATAATGAGACATAAGTGCTTTAATTGCGTCTTCTGTTGGTTGAGAAAAATTCATGCCGTCGTTTTATATACTTAGTGCGTATTACAAGCAATGTTTTGTGGTTGTATTTTTATTGTTTTTGAGATGCATGTAAACATATTAATAAAATGATGATTGCAATAAGAAGATAGTCTTTGACTATCGATTATTTATTTCCGCTGTGTTAATGAGTTGCGCCATGTCGAATACAGTCACGCCCGTTAAAGTATTAAAAAAACAGCATGCCGCTCAAACTACAACAGTTTCTTGTGGTGAGGTTGTGCGTTTGTTCTTGCTTGAAAATCAGACCATCCATCATGTTCGATGGCACTTAAATAAAGTACCTCAATGTTTTACTTTGAACCAATATACACAAGAAGAATTTGACAGAAGTAATAAAAAAATAACCTATCGTGTGTTTGATTTTTCTTCTTCTGTTTCAGGTCATTTTGTTCTTCATTTTACGTTGCAAAAATCATTTGGTGCAATTGCTGAACAACTTAAGTTTAAAATCAACGTCGACGCATGATTTACTCAGACGAAAATTATATCAAAGAAATTAATCAGCTTAAAAAAGATCGTCAGGCGATTATTTTAGCTCATTATTATCAAGATTCTGAAATTCAAGACATTGCTGATTTTATTGGTGATTCGCTTCAATTGTCACAAGCGGCACAGAAAGCAAAAGCCCAAGTGATATTATTTGCAGGCGTGCATTTTATGGCTGAAACTGCCAAGATACTTAATCCTCATGCCCGAGTTGTTATCCCAGACATGAGTGCGGGGTGCTCGCTTGCGGATAGTTGCCGTGCCGATCAGTTAGCCGCTTACCGGGCACTTCATCCAGAATATGTAGTCGTGAGCTATATTAATTGTTCAGCCGAAGTAAAAGCCTTATCTGATATTATTTGTACTTCGTCTAATGCAGAAAAAATAGTTCGTTCTATCCCAGAAAATAAGCCTATTTTATTTGTGCCGGATCGTAATTTAGGCGCCTATGTTAGTAAAAAAACACAACGTTCTATGAAATTATGGCCGGGCGTATGTATCGTGCACGAAACTTTTTCAGAAAGAAAATTAATAAAACTCATGAACGAGGAAAGAGATGCTGTTGTTTTGGCACATCCTGAATGCGAGGCCCAAATTCTAAGACACGCACATGTGATTGGTTCTACTTCGATGTTATTGCAAGAAGTGATTAAAGGTAAAGACAACACATTCATTGTAGCTACAGAAGTGGGCATCTTACATCAAATGAAAAAACAGGCACCACATAAAAAAATAATTCCCGCACCACCACAGGGACAGTGTTCATGCAATGAATGTCCTTATATGAAAAAAAATACATTGGAAAAAGTTTACTTGGCTTTGTTTAATATGTCGCCAGAAATTAATTTAGATGAGGATATTAGAACAAAGGCATTAATACCTATTGAACGCATGTTGGCCTTAAGCACGTAAACTAAAAGTATTTATGGATACTCAAATATTATTAGTCGATAAAGCTTATCATCTTACGCGTATAGATCGTTTTATTTATCAAAAAATCCGTTTTTGCTCATTAAATCAAATCAGGCGACTTATAAAACTGGGTGGTGTTCAGATTCTAAAAAACAAAGGTAAAAATTTACCATCACCAAACACCCGAGCACAATTACGCGATTTAGTTGAACAAAATGATCAAGTATGGATTGATTTTAAATGTTTTGAAGTGCGTACGCAAGAACAACAAAAATTAATTAATCAACGTATGCAAAAGATTCGTTGTTTGTATTCAACTCCACATTGGAGTGTGTTCGATAAACCTGCGGGTATTCATTGTTTGCCAGTCTATTTTAAAGACACACTACATTTGGCTTACCTGTTGGGATCTTATTGTTCTAATTATGTGTTATCTCTGCAAGAAAAAATTCCAGACTATGGCCTAATTCATCGTTTAGATGGAGGTACTTCTGGGGTTATTTTAGTCGCACATAGTCTTGCTGCTTATGAGCAATTAATAAAGGCCAGGCAACAACAACAGGTATGGCGAATCTATTGGGCATTAATAAAAAATCGACCCACTAGTTCTTGTATTCAAATTAATACACCTATCGCACATCATTCTAAACGCGACTCTTTGATGGTGGCAATTTTGAATAATAAAACTTCATACCGAGGACAACCGCAACAAGCTTGCACGCAACTAAAAACACTTCAGACAAGCGAACGACATGCGCTTGTGCAAGTTAGCATTCAAGGAGGAAGAAGGCATCAAATACGTGTTCATTTAGCTTCTTTAGGATTACCTATTTTGGGTGATAGCGACTACGATTCACAAGCTTTGGCATGTTTTAGATTTGCGTTACATGCTCGTTATTTGAACATTCACTGCCCATTATCGCAAACTCAACATTGTATAGAGTCGATACCTCAAGATGATTTTTGGCAATTAGCACCAGAATTGAAGTCATAAGTCTATTTTATGTGATGTTCGCTAATAAAACGTTAGCGAACATTATGCGATGATTTTTAAAGAAAATCTAAGATTCATAGATTTACGATTTACGCACAAAATCAAGCTTGATTTGTGCTAGATTCGATCTTCTGTCTTCGTTATCTTCAATTTGCACGTACAAGATATAGCTTGCTTTGGCTTGTTCGGGTGTGGCAAACCGAATAGCTACACCAATATCACCTTCAAGTACGTCGTCAGAAATACCATTGTTAAGTAAGATTTCACTCAGAGGCAACTCTAATGGATCAGAATCTTGACTGCCCATGAAGAATAAAACCTTCCCTTGATTTATCTTGCTTCGTGCGGAAAAATGAATTTTGAATACCGCCGTTTGCGGATCCGTTGGAAGTTGTTTTACAAACGAAAAATAGGAAATTTGTGGTGAATCTGGATCTGACGATTGATTTTTTTTGCCGCACGCAACGAGAATGAGCAATAAGGATAAGGTTATCTTGTAAAACACAGACCTCATCCAAGAAAAACTACCCATAAAACCCCTACATCTTAAGTTTTAAGTTTTTACTATATGCGCGATACACGATTCGAACGTGTGACCTTCGGCTTCGGAAACCGACGCTCTATCCAGCTAAGCTAATCGCGCATTGTCTTACAAATGTCCACAAAATTCGGTTCGCTATAACATAATACTAGGCATTTGTTGAGAGATTATATAAGATTCTTGCATGCAGCAGCAAGTCTTTGGGGCTAAATATCAGGATAGACGTCACAATCAACGTTTATCAATTGAGATTTGGATGGAAGAAATTCGTGGTCAGGATATTTATTTAAGACGCAGTGAAAATATCTCCTTGGGTGGTGTTTATTTTGAACAGGCAATTCCTTACCCTGTCAATACGCCCGTTTTATTACGCTTTTCTTTGCCGCCTAGTAAACAAGAAGTGATTGTTCAGGGTGTGGTTGTAAATACAGCGATAGAACGTACGCAAACATCGTCTGGAATGGCCATTGAATTCAAAGAATTCAAAGATAATGGCAAAGAGGTACTGCAACAATTTTTAGCATGTGTATGTAGCAAGGAAAGCTAGAAATTCATTTTTAAATCGTAGTTGGCCAAACCTCTCAGCGTGGGTCGTTATTTTATCATAAGACCAATAAGGTATGGATTCAAAATGCGTAATCGCAGCTTTTAAACTATCTAAATCTTGGTGCTTAAAGAATAGACCTGTTTCTTGTTCCACTACAGTTTCTGTAAGCCCACCACGCTGATAAGCAATAACAGGTGTACCACAAGCCATAGCTTCTATTGGCACGATGCCAAAATCTTCCTCTGCGGGATAAATTAATGCACGTGCGTGTGTATATAAATAGGCAAGCTGCGTAGCGTCCACGTTTTCTGTAAAATGAATAAATTGATTTTGACATTGTTGCTTGAGTCTTTCTCTCTCTGGGCCATGACCTACAACAACTAATTGCATTTGATGTTTTGCTAATGAATTAAAAGCAGAAATAACTAAATCTACGCGTTTGTATGGAACCAAATAAGAAACCACTAAATAGTATTGTTTTGAGCTTGGCATGGGTACCAAAGACCCTTTTTTGATCCTTTCTGCTGTGTCTGAATGCGCTCTTGCTAATTGGGATTGTGACTTGAAAAATTCAATATCAACGGGAGGATAAATTATATGTGATTCTCTTTTGTATCGTTTTAATATTCGTTTTTTTACGTGATGAGAATTGGCAATAAAGAGATCTACTCTGTGGTGTGTAGATTCATCCCAAAGTCGCAATATAGGCGCTAAGGTATGATATAACATGCGAGACACAGAATTGAGCTGTGCGGTATATTGCGTATTTTGTTCCCAAATAT